>Ga0097621_100000010_pt1 | contig 112867 bp, 126 predicted proteins | sample KBSMisM72_FD_73165 | JGI IMG/M metagenome (GOLD analysis project Ga0097621, IMG submission 73165) | Miscanthus rhizosphere microbial communities from Kellogg Biological Station, Michigan, USA - KBS Miscanthus M7-2 (version 2) (version 2) | ecosystem: Host-associated > Plants > Roots >... | reverse complement strand
TTGCCGATACGCCTGCACAAACGGTCAATCCGCCAACACTGGTTTTCGCCTATACACCTGTCGAAGATCCGGCCCTTTACAGCAAGGTGTGGGATGGCTTTCTGCGACACCTTGAAAAAGTGACCGGCAAGAAGGTGGTGTTCTTCCCTGTGCAGTCAAACGCGGCTGAGATTGAGGCGATGCGCTCCGGTCGCCTCCATATTGCCGGCGTCAGCACAGGTCCCACGCCAATCGCCGTCAATTGCGCCGGCTATATTCCGTTCGCCATCATGGGCAGCAAGGATGGTCGGTTCGGTTATGAGATGGAAATCATCGTTCCGGCCGACAGCGCGATCAAGACGCCAGCGGATATCAAGGGCAAGAAGCTCGCATTCACCGCGCCGACCTCGAATTCCGGTTTCAAAGCGCCCTCGGTGCTTCTGGAGTCAGAATTCAACCTTGTGGCAAAGCGCGACTACGAGCCGGTATTCTCGGGCAAGCACGACAATTCGGTGCTTGGTGTGGCCAACAAGGACTATGACGCGGCGGCAATTGCCAACGAAGTCATGGTTCGCATGTTCGAGCGCAAGGTGGTCGATCCGGCGAAGATCCGGACCGTCTACAAATCCGAAACGTTCCCGACCACAAGCTACGGCATGGCCCACAATCTCGATCCGAAGTTGCAGGAAAAGATCAAAGAAGCCTTTTTCACCTTTCCCTGGGAAGGCTCCGCGCTGAAGGCCGAGTTCAAAACCGAAGATCGCTTTGTACCGATCACCTATCAAAAAGACTGGAACGTGATCCGCAAGATCGACGCAGCGAGCGGTGTGAAATACTCCTGCAAGTAAAATGACGCAGCTGCGGGGGAAGCAATGCTGCGTATCAGCGGTCTGACCAAGCGTTACCGCACCGGCGATCTGGCTCTCAAGGGCATTGACCTTGTTGTGCCCGACGGTCAGGTCATGGCACTGATCGGTCCTTCCGGCGCGGGTAAGTCAACGGTGATCCGGTGTATTAACCGGCTCGTCGAGCCCACGTCCGGGTCAATCGCACTCAACGATGTCGATATCGTCACGCTCGGTGGCGGCGAATTGCGACGTGCCCGCCGCCGCATGGGCATGATTTTCCAGGAATATGCGCTGGTGGAGCGGCTCTCGGTGATGGAAAACGTCCTCACCGGGAGGCTTGGCTATGTTGGTTTTTGGCAAAGCTGGCTGAGGCGCTTTCCGCAGTCGGATATCGACGAGGCGTTTCGTCTGCTCGAGCGCGTCGGCCTGGATCACATCGCTGACAAGCGGGCCGACGAACTGTCCGGCGGACAACGCCAGCGCGTCGGAATTTGTAGGGCGCTGATTCAAAACCCTGAACTGCTTCTGGTCGATGAACCGACCGCCTCGCTCGATCCAAAGACGTCGCGGCAGATCATGCGGCTCATCAAGGAACTGTGCAGCGAGCGCAAGTTGTCTGCGATTATCAACATTCATGATGTGATGCTTGCGCAGATGTTTGCGGAGCGCATTGTTGGCTTGAGGCAGGGCGAAATCGTGTATGACGGCCCTCCCGACAAGCTTACTCCGGCCGTGCTGACTTCGATTTATGGCGAGGAAGACTGGTCTGCGACCATTCGCAAGGTCGATGAGGAAGCGCCGGACGATGAGGCGGGCAATGTCGTGCCGTTCGATACCCCACGCCTCGATCGGGACCGCATGGCCGGGCTGACGTGATGTTGGCTCAAGCGGGTTATAGCCCATGACCCTTGCCACTGCCGTCGCGCCGCGCCGCTGGAAGAAGCCGCCGCTGATCAAATCGGCCTGGCTGCGCTGGACCCTGATCGTGGCTGCTGTTGTCTATTTGGCGCTGGTCGCTCAGACGACGCCCGTCAACTGGACCCGCGTTTGGGAAGGGCTACCGCGCGGCGCCGCGTTTGTAGGTGCATTTTTCCCGCCAGACTTCGTCAGCAGGTGGCAAGAGATTGTCGAAGGAATTTCAGAGAGCCTCTGGATGACGGTTGTCTCGACGGTAGTCGGTATCGCACTTTCGATACCGGTTGGTATTGGGGCTGCGAAAAACATTGCGCCTGCGCCGGTCTATTACTTCTGTCGTGCGGTACTCGCGGTATCGCGCAGTTTCCAGGAAGTCATTCTCGCGATTTTTTTCGTCAAGCTCTTCGGGTTCGGACCGTTCGCCGGCTTCGTCACACTTTCCTTTGCGACCATTGGCTTTTACGGAAAATTGCTCGCCGAAGATATCGAGGATATGGATCCAACACAGGCAGAGGCCGTGCGCGCTTCAGGAGCGGGCTGGCTGCAGTGGATCAATTATGGCGTTCAGCCTCAGGTGATGCCGCGAATGGTAGGCCTTGGCCTTTACCGGTTCGACATCAATTTCCGAGAGTCGGCGGTCATCGGGATTGTCGGCGGCGGCGGCATCGGCGCGACGCTCAACACCGCATTTGACCGCTACGAGTTTGATTCCGCTGCCGCGATTATTCTTGTGATCATAGGGATCGTCATGTTGTGCGAATACGGTTCCGGTTATCTGCGGCGGTGGGTGCAATAGTGACCGCAATTCCACCGCAAGCGCGAACCTGGCAGCGGCGCGAGCCGCGCACCCGGTTGTTCATCTGGGCGGGCTGGCTGTTTGCTGCTGCGCTTTTCGTTGGATGCTTCCAGATGATTTCCGAAAGGACCATCTGGGCCTTCGTCTGGGACGCGCCGCAACAGGCCGGTGACCTCGCCGTACGAATGGTTCCGCCCGACTGGCTCTACATCCGGGCACTCGGTCGGCCGATCTGGGACACGATCAATATCGCCACGGTCGGCTCAGTGATCGCGGTTCTACTCGCCGTTCCGGTTGCGTATTGCGCCGCGCGTAACACGACACCGAGCGTCAGCGTCGTGCGCCCGATCGCGCTGTTCATTATTGTTTCATCGCGCTCAATCAATGCGCTGATCTGGGCGCTCATGCTGGTAACGATCATCGGGCCCGGCGTTTTCGCGGGAATCATTGCCATCGCGCTGCGCTCGATCGGCTTCTGCGCCAAGCTGCTTTACGAGGCGATCGAGGAGATCGACGAGAGCCAGGTGGATGCCGTGCGCTCGACCGGCGCGTCGGGCGCGCAGGTGACGTCCTATGGAATCGTACCGCAGGTGCTACCCGCCTTTGCCGGCATTTCGGTATTCCGTTGGGATATCAATATTCGCGAATCGACCGTGTTGGGGCTTGTCGGCGCCGGCGGCATCGGACTCGAGCTTAACGCCGCGATAACGCAGCTCTACTGGACGCAGGTCTCGCTGATCCTGCTCATCATCATCGCGACAGTCATCGTTGGCGAATGGGTATCAGCCAAGATCCGCCACGCGATCATTTGACCTGCGGCTACGACCCGTAACTCTGGATCAGTGAGCCCGCGACCAGGCTCCAGCCATCGACCAGCACGAAGAAAATAAGCTTGAACGGCAGCGAGACGACCACGGGCGGCAGCATCATCATGCCCATGGACATCAGCACCGATGCCACCACCAGGTCGATAATCAGGAAGGGCAAGAACAGGAGGAAGCCGATTTCAAAGGCCCGCTTGAGCTCCGAGATCATGAAGGCCGGTACCAGCACACGCAGCGACAGGTCTTCGGGCTTGGAGGGCGCGGTTTCCTTGGCCATATCGACGAACAGCTTCAGATCTTTCTCGCGCACGTTCTTCTGCATGAAGGCGCGCAGCGGCTGCGATCCGCGCTCGAAGGCCTGCTCGGCCGTGATTTCGTTGGCGACCAGCGGCCGGATTCCGGTGTCGTAGGTGCGCTGGAGCGCCGGCCCCATGACAAAGGCGGTCAGAAACAGCGCGAGCGAGACGATGACGGCATTGGGCGGAGCCGTCGCGGTGCCGAGCGCGGTGCGCAAAAGGGACAGCACGACGACGATGCGGGTGAACGACGTCATCATGACGAGGATCGATGGCGCCAGCGACAGCACAGTCAACAGCGCGACCAGCTGGACGACGCGCTCGGTCAGGCCATTGCCCTGTCCGAAATTGACGCTGATGTCCTGCGCGGACGCGGTTGCCGTCAGCGCTGCGAGGATCCCTGCTACCCCGACCGCCACCGTCACAAGACGGACACGGCGGTCGGAAGCGCCTGTCACGATTTTCCTGGAGGACGGCCCAACAAACTGGCCATCTCCTCTTCGAGGTTCTCGTACAAGTTCTTGCCGGGCGTCGCCGGTGGCTCGGTGCGAGTCTCGGGCTTGAAATCGAATTTTGGCTCGGGCTTTGAGTCAAATTTCGGCTCGGCGCGCGCACGGAGTTCGCGCTGGGGTGGGCGTGCGGTGACGTCGGCACCCTTGCCTGGCGCAGCCAACGGGTCAGTGACCGGCGGTCGGCCTTCCGGCACCGGTGCGCGCCGCAAAGCCGCTTCGAGTTGGTGTGCCATCTCGGCGAGATTGTGGTCGGCTTGTGCCGCGGGCTCGTGGGAAGAGACTGGAGCGCGTGCAGGGACCTCAGGGCGTGGCGCCGGAGCCGGTGCGTCAGGCGGGTTGAGGCGTGTCGATAGCTCGGCCGCAAGACCGGTAAGACTGTCGGCCGGGCGGGGACGAGCGCCGGGCTCGGGCGCAAGCCATGGTTCTTCGGTGACGGAAGCGCGAAGTGGACGTGACGTGGACGCCGGCTCGGTCGCAGGCTGCAAGGGCCATCCGTTTTCGATTGTAGACGTCTGACGCACCGGGGCCTCGCCGGCAGGCGCGGCACGCGTCTGGTCGCGTGGCGCATCGCGGGCAGAAACCGCGCGCACAATATTGGGCTCGACAACGAGGTCGCTCGGCCCGCCGATCATCAGAAGGTGCTCGACGTTGTCACGGCGAATCAGGACAAGGCGCCGCCGTCCATCAACGGTTGCGGCGTCGATCACGGCAAGCCGAGGCTGCCGCCCGCGCGAAGCATTTCCGAGCCGGTTTGCTCCAAAGCGGCGCACCAGCCATGCGGTGAGACCGATGAGCGCCAGCACCACCAGGAAGGCGATGAAGAAGCGGGCGGCCAGCGGCATCTCAGCGCCGAACAAGCTCTCGAACATCAATGCACTCCGTTCTTCCCGCTAACGCATATCGGGTGAGAATCGCCCGAATGGTTAATTTCGCTAGGCACTATTTGCCGCCCTCAATACTAACAGAGGCTTAACAAATAAAGTGGCAATTTGCGGGTCGAGCCCGGTTTGCGGCCATTCAGGCGGGCAGGCGAATCCAACTGCGACCAGCTTTTACCGCCCATTAACCATGCACCCGGCAAAGTCTGCCTAGCGCCGGTAACGCGCTGGGGGCGTTTGCGACGGAGGCGGGGTCATGGGCATTACCGATATTCCAATCCTATCGATGTTGCGCACCCGGCTCGACTGGGCGCAGGCGCGCCAGAGGGTCCTCGCCGACAATGTTGCGAACGCCGACATGCCGAATTTTCGGGGCCGCGACCTTGCGCCGCTGAAGTTCGATGATGCGCCCCTAATTACTCCGACCGCCGTACCGGGAGTAACGCTCACGCGCACCGCCAGCAGTCACATGGAAGGCGTCGGTTTAAGCCAATCGCCATTCCCAAACAAAAATGCGCCCGTCTACGAAACGCGCCCAGCCGGCAATGCCATCAATCTCGAAGAGGAGATGATGAAGGTCGCCGCCAACCAGATGGATTTTCAGACAGCAACCGCGCTCTATACGCGCAGCCTCACTCTTATCAAGACTGCGCTCGGTAAGCGCTAAACGCGTTTCGCACTGCTGAGGAGAACACTTTTGGACTTCATCAAAACGCTGACTATCGCCGCCTCCGGCCTGCGGGCCCAGGCCGGCCGTATGCGGATCATTTCGGAAAATATTGCCAACTCCGACTCGACGCCGCAGCGGCCTGGTGCCGATCCGTACCGCCGCAAGATTCCGACGTTCCGCAGCGAACTCGATCGAACGCTCGACGCTCAAGTCGTCGAGCTCGGCAAAGTGAAAACTGACAGCTCGGCTTTTCGATTGAAATATGAGCCGGGGCATCCCGCCGCCGACAGCAACGGCAATGTCAAATACCCAAACGTCAATTCGCTCGTTGAAATGATGGACATGCGTGACGCCCAGCGGTCTTACGAGGCCAACATCAACGTGATCAGCGCCACCCGGCGCATGCTCCAGCGCACGATCGATATCCTCAAAACCTGAAAGGCATCATTGCAATGGCTTCACCGCTCGCTGCCGCAAGCGCCTATGCCAGTGTCGCGCGTATCGCGTCCGATCCATCTTCGTTGGCCGTGATCCGGCAACCCGCCGAGGCGAAAGGCGACACCAACTTCGCATCCGTGCTCAAGGATGCAATCGGTTCAGTCGTCGAGATGGGGCGAAAATCCGACGCCCAGACACGCGCAGCCGCGAACGGAAAAGGGAATCTTGTTGACGTTGTTACGGCCGTTTCCGAGACCGAGGTCGCGATCGATGCCGTGGTCGCCGTGCGCGATCGCGTGATTCAGGCATACGAAGACATCATGAAGATGCCGATCTAGGTAGCAGACAACATGACCGGTCCCGAAGTTCTTGACGTATCGCGTGACGCCATTATGACGCTGATCGTCGTTTCAAGTCCCGTGATGCTCGTCGGGCTGGCCGTCGGCGTTGCCATTTCCCTCCTGCAGGCACTTACGCAGATCCAGGAAATGACCATCGCCTTTGTGCCGAAGATCCTGGCCATCTTCCTGTCGTTGCTGATTGCCTTGCCGTTCATGGCCGAGAAACTCCACGCCGAGATGCTGCGGATCGCTGCCCGCATCGTCAGCGGTTAGGCCGGATGCGGATCGACATCTCATTTTTACCGGCGCTTGCCGCAGCATTTCTGCTTGCATTTGCGCGCGTCGGCGCAATGGTGATGCTGCTGCCGGGAGTCGGCGAGCAGACGATGCCGTCGCGGGTGCGGCTCGGCATTGCTCTGGTACTTACCGCGGTCATATTGCCCGCGCACCAGAAGGCATACACAGTCGATCTCAACGCGATCGGACCTGTCTTGGTGCTTCTTTTCCAGGAGATCGTTATCGGCGTTGTGCTGGGGCTGACGGCAAGACTTGCGATTTCCGCCCTGCAGGTCACTGGCTCTGTCGTTGCCCAGCAGCTTGGCCTTGGGTTTGTCACCGCCGTTGATCCGACGCAGAACCAGCAGGGCCTTCTGGTTGGAAATTTCCTGACGCTGCTTGGCGTGGCGCTCGTTTTCGCCACCGATCTACATCACCTCGTGATCGCGGCGATGAACGACAGCTACACGATTTTTCAGCCGGGCGAACTGCCGCTGATGGGAGACGCCGCGCAACACGTAACCCGCATCGTTGCGACGGCATTTCGCATCGGCATTCAGTTGTCAGCGCCGTTTCTCGTGTTCGGGTTGCTGTTCAATCTCGGCCTCGGAATATTGTCGCGTCTCATTCCGCAGATGCAGGTGTTCTTCATCGGGTTACCGCTGTCCATCATTCTTGGCCTGCTGCTTCTGCTGGTGGTGATCGGCACAATGATGGGTACGTTTGTCGATTATCTCAACGGCGTTCTCTCCGATCTCGCTTTACGCTTCTGACGAGGGGCTTGCATGGCGGAAGAATCCGGCGGATTCGACAAGACAGAAGAACCAACACAGAAGCGACTTGACGAGGCGCTCAAGCGCGGCGATGTGGTCAAAAGCCAGGAAGTGAACACCTGGTTTGTCATCGCCGGCGCCACACTTGTGCTGATGGCCTTTTCGGGGTCGATGAGCAAAGACCTCGCAATCACGATGCGCGGTCTCATTGCCAATTCCTACAATATCAGCGTGGACGGCCCCGCCTTGCCTCGGCTGTTTCAGAAAATCGGTGGCGAGATGGTCGCGGCGGTGGCCGTTCCGTTCCTGGTTCTGATCCTCGCGGCGATCGGCGGCAACGTCATCCAGCATCGCCTCGTGTGGTCCTATCAAACCCTTGCGCCAAAATTATCCAAGATTTCTCCCCTCGCGGGACTCAAGCGCATCTTTTCCAAACAGGCCCTCGCCAATCTGACCAAGGGTCTCGTCAAGCTCGCAGTCGTCGGCACGGTCATGACGGTGCTGATGTGGCCCGAGCGGGGGCGGCTGGAAGCTCTCACGCGCAGTGATGCTGCGGCGATCATCCCGGTCTCACTGACCCTCGCCCTGAAGATACTCGGTGCCGTGGTCGCCATGCTCGCCTTTGTGGCGGCCGCCGACTACCTGTTCCAATACCGGCAGTGGTACGAGCGGCAGAAAATGTCACTCCGGGAGTTGAAGGAAGAATTCAAACAGACGGAAGGCGACCCGGCGATCAAGGGCAAGATGAAGCAGGTCCGGCAGATCCGGATGCGTCGCCGCATGATGGCAGCCGTTCCGAAGGCAACGGTCGTCATTACCAACCCGACGCACTACGCCATCGCCCTTGAATATGAACGCGGGATGGACGCGCCGGTGTGCGTCGCAAAAGGCGTGGACGCGTTGGCCCTGAAGATCAGGGAGGTCGCCGGCAAGCACTCCGTTCCGATCGTGGAGAATCCGCCGCTTGCGCGCGCCTTGCATGCCACCGTGGAAATTGATCAGCAGATTCCGCCCGAGCACTACAAGGCGGTGGCAGAGGTTATCGGCTATGTGATGCGGCTGCGGCGGACGATGTCGCTCAGGCGCTAATATCTAAATACAGGGAATTGCCCGGGCTGGCTCTTGCGCGGGTAGGGCGCCTTAAGGCACTCAGAGGCTATGGCAGGTCACGATCCGTCAGCGCAAATGCCAGACCGTGCGGAAGGGCACGAGCGCAAGGCTTTCGACAAGAGCCATACGGCGACGGGCGGCAGCTCGATCATTCTGCTCCTTCTGGTCGCGCTGGGGCTCATTGGCGCAGCGGGCGGACTCATTGTGATCGGCCGCGACTATGTGGAAGCCTATGTCCTGACGCTGCTCGCCATCCTTGGAACAGTCGGCGTTTTCGCCTTGTTCGCCTTAGCAGCGGGCATCATGAAATTCGCGGGCAAGGACCAAGGCAATCCCTTGCTCAAGGCGGTGGTGGACGGCGCCTTCGATGGCCTCCTCGTGACCGACCAGAGCGGCCGCGTCGTCTATGCCAACGCGACCTATCTCGATTTGATCGGCGCGACCGATATGCGTGAGGTCCGACCGATCGAACGTGTGTTCATCGGTGACCCGGACGTTTCCGAATCGATTTACCGGCTTCTTAAGGCTGCGCGAGAGGGGCGGCGCTTGTACGAAGAGGTGAGGATTACCGGGGCTAACGGAGAAGCCGCCCGATGGCTGCGGATGCGTGTGCGGCCGCTTGGAGAGAGGCGTCGTGACGCGCGCATGACCGTGTGGTCAATTGCCGATGTCACACGCGACCGCGAGCGCCAGGAAAATGTGTTTCAGGAGTTGCAGTACGCCATCGACTACCTCGACCATGCGCCAGCCGGGTTTTTCTCGGTCGATGTCGCAGGCGACATCGTTTATCTGAATGCGACTCTGGCAGCGTGGCTCGACCACGATCTCGCACAGGTCGGCGCCGGCTCGCTCAAGCTCGGCGAAATCGTGGCGGGAGAAGGGGCGGCGCTACTCACCACGTTCAATGCGGCACCCGGCGAAGTAAAGACCGAAGTTCTCGATCTCGATCTCAAAACGCGCGGCGGCAAGCCGGTGCCCGTGCGGTTGTTCCACAAAGTTGCTTTCGGTGCCGATGGTGCGGCCGGTGCGTCCCGTACACTCGTGCTCAATCGGGCAAGGGGCGATGGCAGCGACCCTCAGCGCGCGGCCGAAGTGCGCTTCATGCGATTTTTTCAGAATACACCGATGGCCATTGCGACCGTCGACAAAACTGGCCGTATCGCGCGCAGCAATGCGCGCTTCGCGAGTGCGTTCGAGGATCAGCTCAAGAGTGACGACCGCTCTATCCTTTCGGTGGTTGTTGGACGCGACCGTCCAGTGCTGGAAGCGGCGATCCGAAAGGCCGCCGAAGGGCAGAGCGACATTGCTCCGGTCGAAGCTGTCTTGACCGGCAGCGCGGAGCGCTGGGCGAATTTCTTCGTGCTGGCGGTCGAGGAGGAGGACCGCGACGGCGAAGCGGCGATCGTCTACGCGCTGGAGACGACAGCGCAACGTACGCTCGAGAACCGCATTCAGCAGCAGCAAAAAATGGAATCGGTCGGCCAGCTTGCCGGCGGCATCGCGCACGATTTTAACAACGTGCTCTCCGCCATCATGATGGCGACCGACTTCCTCCTCAATGCGCACAAGCCGACCGACCCATCCTTCAAAGACATTATGCAGATCAAGCAGAACGCCAATCGCGCGGCAGCGCTTGTGCGCCAACTGTTGGCATTCTCGCGCAAACAGACATTACGCCCGCAGGTGCTCGATCTTGGCGAAACCCTGAGCGACCTCGGCATGCTGCTCAAGCGTCTCATCGGCGAGAAAGTGACGCTCGAAATCGTGCACGGCCGCGACCTATGGCCGGTGAAAGTCGACATTTCGCAATTCGAACAAGTGATCGTGAACCTTGTGGTCAATGCTCGCGACGCCATGCCCGACGGAGGCAAACTCACCGTGCGGACCACGAATGTCACTGCCGATGAGTGTGCAAAGTACGACTACAAAGGTATGCCCAAGGCGGACTACGTGCTGGTCGAGGTGAGTGACACTGGCACGGGCATTCCGTCGGAGATCATCGACAAGATCTTTGAACCGTTCTTCACCACCAAGGAAGTGGGGAAAGGGACCGGCCTCGGGCTTTCAACCGTCTACGGGATCGTCAAGCAGACGGGCGGGTTTATCTACGCTGATTCCGAAACCGGCTGGACGACATTCCGCATTTTCCTGCCACGGCATGTTCCGGGCGCAGAAGAGGTGCTGGCGCAAATTCCGGCCGTGGACGCGCCGGCCATCGTTGGAGCCATGTCGGCCGCGGATTCGATGGCTCGAGCCGCCGCCGCAGACCTGACGGGGCAGGGCACAATCCTGCTCGTCGAGGATGAGGACGGCTTGCGAGCCCTGAACGCGCGCGGGCTCACATCGCGCGGCTATACAGTGCTGGAGGCCAGCAACGGTATCGCGGCTATCGAGGCTTTCGACAAGCACGGACGCGTGGACTTGGTGGTGTCAGACGTGGTCATGCCCGAAATGGACGGGCCGACGCTGCTGAAGGAGCTGCGTCGGCGCGACCAGAATGTGAAAATTATCTTTGTGTCCGGCTACGCCGAAGAAGCTTTCAGCAAGAACCTGCCGAGTCAGGAGCAGTATGCGTTCCTTGCCAAGCCTTTCACGCTCAAGCAGCTTGTCGCGGAAGTGAAAAAGACGCTGGTGCAGTAATCGTCGCTACACGCGGCCGGTCAGGGCCAGTATGAGCACGACGATCAACACAACGCCGACGATTCCCGACGGTCCGTAGCCCCAACTGGCGCTGTGTGGCCAGCGCGGGAACGCACCGATCAGAACAAGAATGAGCAGAATGACAAGAATTGTACCGAGCATAGCTGCGCCCCATAACTTGCGGTGCGGTTAGGGCCGCTACCGCGGTTGCCGTAGTGAAAGAGTTCCGCCCCGACAACGCTGCTCTTGCGGCAAGGTTCCCGTTGTCACAATCAGCTCGGCTATATGCAGGTCCCACTATCTACAGGATTGCGTCAGCCGAACCTTGGCGAACATGCTCGGTTCAAACCGGCAGAGAAAAACTCCCGAATGGGCGTCGGCTTCCGGGACTCGAAAATAATTGCGCTCGCGTGTGGCACCAGCGGGCCCGGTGTTGAATTCTGCGCTCGTGCGCGCAAGCGCGATCGGATTTGCGGAACGGGCAGGCTCGAACGGCGACGGTTTTGCGGCGGCGGTGGTTGCTGCCAGAGCCAACACTAGGACAAGCAGACTTTTCATTGGCCGGTCTCCTCGTTCGAGGAGGAGAAGTGTTTGGCCGGCGGCATGTTCCTGTGCCGTCAAGAACATTCGCGTGATCAGGCTGCGCAAATATGCCGCGATATTGCGGGCTTTTCGCCCCTTACAAATCAGCCGACGCGTACATATTCTATGCGCGCCATGTTTCTGGGGGAGACAACGCGATGTTCCGACGCCGCTTCCTGATTGCCGCTGCCGCGATTGCGGCAGCGCTCGTTCTCGTCGCCGCCGATGCCAATGCCCGTGCGGGCGGTGGGTCCTCGGGCGGAAGCCGGGGCGTGCGGACTTTCTCCGCGCCGCCGGTTACGCGCACGGCGCCGAATACCGCCGCGCCGATCCAGCGAAGCGTGACACAGCCGAGCAAGGCCGGCACAGTCGGGCAAGCGTCGGGACGGCCTGGCTTCTTCGGCAGCGGATTGCTTGGCGGGCTCGCAGCAGGCTTTATCGGGGCCGGCCTCTTTGGCTTGCTGTTCGGACATGGATTGTTCGGCGGCATGGCCGGCTTTGCCTCAATCCTCGGTCTCGTTCTGCAGGTCATTCTGATCGTGATTGTGGCGAGGCTGTTGTTTGCATGGTGGCAGCGGAGAAACACGCCGGCGCCCGCCTATGCGGCCGCGCATCCCGCAACCGGTCATTCCTTCAGCGGGCTTGGCGGCATGTTCGGCGCCAGTGCTCCAACTGGCGAACCGTTGACGATCGGCAAATCGGACTACGACGCTTTTGAACGCCTGCTTGGTGAAATCCAGTCTGCCTATTCGGCGGAAGACATCAACGCGTTGCGGAGCAAGGTTACGCCGGAAATGCTGTCCTATTTCTCGGAGCAGCTCGCGGAAAATGCGAGCCGCGGCGTCATCAACAAAGTTGACAATGTCCGGCTCGAGCAGGGCGATCTTGCAGAGGCCTGGCGCGAGGACGCTGTCGAATACGCGAGTCTTGCCATGCGGTTTTCGCTGACCGATCGCGTGATCGATCGGGCAACCGGACGCACTCTTGAAGGTGGGGAGTCCGGCGAGACCACCGAATTGTGGACCTTCATGCGCACGCGTGGCGGCGACTGGCTGCTCTCCGCCATTCAGCAGACGTAAGACCTCAGACTTTTTCTGTTTCTTTGTTTTCTTCGGCAGCAGTGCCGGCGTCGATCTTTGGCTTGACGCCGGCGCGTACCCGCTCGTCCAGCCATGAGTCGAATTTTATGCCGATCTCACGCGCTTTGCGCCAGATCACTCTGCAGCGGCGGCGCGTTGCGCCGTTTTCGGCCAGCAGCAACACAAAGCTGTCGGGGAGAGCATCTGACTCGGCGATGCTGATATGCGCACCCCGATCCGAGATATTGGTAATTACGCACTCACAGCGCTGACCCGCGTCAAGCACGACCCACGCATCGCGGCGCAAGCGGTGCCGCCTCGCCTTTCGTTTATCCCCTCGCATCTCACCTCGCGGACGTCATATTCCAACGGCGGGCTCTAGGACATTCAGTTTCTGTTAATTGTCGCGGTCCTCGTGCCATGAAACTGTAACAACTAGCCTTTACAAATTCATAAAACGTTATCCGATACGGCGGATTGCACCCTGAACCATTGACGTTGCACTGAAATACGTCTATGTCGCCGCCCGCAACCTGGTTTTCGGCCTAACTTGCTGCCACGCTCCCGGTTTTGGGCTGCGCCTCAAGTGAACTCCCAAAAACTTGGCTTGTGACCGCCAACGCGATGACGCGTGAGCGTTCAACAGGAAGCGTGAAAGGAAACTCTTGATGCCTGTCGGAACTGTGAAGTTTTTCAATACCCAAAAAGGCTTCGGCTTTATTCAGCCGGATGATGGCTCGAAGGATGTGTTTGTGCACATCACGGCGGTAGAGCGCGCCGGAATGCGCTCGCTGGTCGAGGGCCAGAAGATCAGCTTCGAAATCGTCACCGAGCGCGGCAAGCAGGCCGCCGGTAATTTGCAGCCGGTCTAAGCTTTAGCGATTGACATTGAAATCGAAGCCCGGCGGCAACGCCGGGCTTTTTGCATTCGGCGCATTTAAAGTATCACGTTTAAAGTATTGCATTCGAATGGTCAGACGCAGGACACTACGCCTGACAGGGAGAAATCAGCATGGATATTATTGCTTGCGGATCACGGCCCTCTCGCCGGATGGGACCGCCAAGTTTTACTGGAACGGTCTGGCAGGACCCTATCATCCAGGCACCCGATCCGGCGCGTATCCGATCCGCCTGGGTTCGCTTCGAGCCGGGCGCGCGCACGGCCTGGCATACCCATCCGCTCGGACAGACACTTTTTGTGACGTCGGGCATCGGTCGTGTGCAGACCTCGGGCGGCCCGATACGCGAAATCCGTGCCGGCGACACGGTCTGGATTCCGCCTGGTGAAAAACACTGGCACGGAGCGACCGCTGAGCACGCGCTCGAACATATTGCCATGCAAGAAGCCCAAGGGGGCGAGCACGTCACCTGGCTGGAGCCGGTGACGGACGCGCAGTACTCGGGAAAATCCTGAACCGGGGCCTGTCATCAAGGGCGCGTGATCGCAGGAATACGCTATCACGCCTGGTGTTGTGCCCTCCCGATGGCGGAACGTCGTGTCTCCGCCGACATCCGGGAGGTATTTTCATGACGGTTGTTCGAATAGGCGCACCGTTCGCGGCGTGCGTGATGCTGCTCTGCGGAGTTCCCGCCCAGGGGCAACAGGCGAGCATGTCGTTCTTCGTTACCAGCGCGGGGCCGGGCAAGGGCGCCGACCTTGGCGGTCTCGATGGTGCTGATCGTCATTGCCAGCAGCTTGCGAGTGCTGCCGGAGCGGGCGCGAAAACCTGGCACGCCTATCTCTCAACGCAGGGCGCCGGGGCCGTGAACGCCCGCGACCGCATTGGCAAAGGGCCTTGGGTGAATGCCAAAGGCGCGACCGTCGCCAAGGACGTCGCCGAACTGCACGGAACCAACAATCTGACCAAGCAGACGGCGCTCAGCGAAAAAGGTGACGTGACCAACGGGCGCGGTGACACGCCAAACCGGCACGACATCCTCACTGGTTCGCAACCTGACGGGACTGCGTTCAGTGGAAGCGACGACCGCACCTGCAAGAACTATACGAGCAGCACGCAGGGCGCGGTCATGCTGGGACATGCCGACCGCCAAGGTCTTCGTGACGACGAGCCGTCGAAGTCATGGAACTCGTCTCACCCCTCGCGCGGACCAGATGGCGGGTGCTCGCAGGCCGATCTGAAAAGCACTGGTGGTGATGGCCTGATGTACTGCTTTGCCGTGAACTAGCGGACTGCCTAAGCATTATCGGCGCCGGCGGATGTGTGAAGATATCCCACGCCGCCGGCGTTTCTGCTTTTTTACATTAGGTGGTCGTGGTATCGGGATAGGACGATTCTGACGGTCTGGGTTTTCTACGCGCGGTCTCGTGGGGGACGCGAAGCGGGGGGAGCCTTCACGCTGGTTCTGACGGCGTGAAGCGATAGCAGACGATGCCGCAGCTCGAAAACGTATTGCTCCTTATCGGAGAAGCCCTTCTCTATTTCCTGGCACTCTCGGCTTTGTTGCGCGCCCGTATCCGCATCGGCTTGGGTGCGTTTTTTTGCGCGCTCGGGGTGATGCATTTCCTCGAGACTTATCTCGCCAGCATTCTTTACATCTCCCTGCCGTTCGAGATTGTCAGCTCCCCGGGCTCGACGGTGCTCTTCACCGGCAAGCTGATGCTGCTGCTCCTCCTCTATATCCGCGAGGATGCGGTTGTTGTGCGGCAGCCGATCTACGGCCTTCTGTTCGGCAACGTCCTGCTATTCGCGCTTGCCTTCGTCATGCGCCACCACACATTTGTCGCGCTCGCGCCAGGCCGCGCCGCCGATTTTGCCTTCCTCAACGAAATGGGCGCGCTGATGGTGTGGGGAACGGCAATCCTGTTCTTCGATTGCATCCTCATCATTCTTCTCTACGAGCGCTCAAGGGCGTGGTTCGGCGACCACGTTTTCCCGCGGCTCGCCCTATGCGGGGCGCTGGTGCTCACGTTCGATCAGGTGGCATTTTTCGCCGGTCTGCACATGCTCACCGGGGCCGGTCTCGACGTGCTGATCGGCGGCTGGTTCGCCAAAATGGCGGCGGTTGCGCTCTATACCGTCCTGGCCGGGATTTACCTGATCTATGTCGAGAGGCCGCTCAGGCGGCGCACCGACGCGCCGCGCATATGGGACGTCTTTGACACGCTCACGTACCGCGAGCGCTACGAAAATCTGCTGGCGCGTACCGGTTGCGATGCGCTTACTGGTGCTCTCGACCGCCAGTCTCTCGAGGTGCACGGACGCCGTGCCGTCGAGCATGCCGCCGCCGCAGGCCGGCACCTCGCTTTGCTGCTCGTCGATGTCGATCACTTCAAGGACTTCAATGATCGGTTCGGTCACGCTGCTGGTGACGGAATTTTGAAGCGTATCGTGCTCGACGTGATCGCGACGGTTCGCATGTCTGATTTCACCTACCGCTTCGGCGGCGAGGAATTCGTCGTTATCGCCGATGGTCTCAATACAGAGGATGCCTGGGCGTTGGCCGAGCGCATTCGGCGGCGCGTCGCGGCGGGTCGGAGTGAGGCGGAAGGGCGGCTCACGGTCAGTGTCGGCATCGCGCATTGCCCGCGCGACGGCAGAGACTACGAAACGCTCTTCGACGCTGCCGATAGGCGGCTCTATGAAGCAAAGGCAGCCGGCCGCAATCGCGTTGTCGGCGGCGAGAAGGGCATGCGGCTCGTTCACGCGGGCTAATACGGATCGATGGAACCAAAGCGACCGTGGCTGGGCTTGTCCCGACTACGGTCGTCTTGCTTGAATGGCCACGAACGCGCTGCCTTCGGCACATCAAACGGTGCACTCATGCGTTATCAGCTGTTCTATTGGCCGGAAATCCAGGGTCGTGGTGAGTTTGTGCGGCTTGCGCTCGAAGATGCGGGCGCCGCTTATGATGATGTCGCCCGTAAAGCGGGCGGCATGGATCGAATGTTTGCGGTGATGAGGGGCGGGCGTGACAAACATCCGCCGTTCGCGCCGCCGTTTTTGAAAGCAGGCAAGCTTGTCATCGCGCAAGTAGCCAATATCCTTTTTTATCTCGGACCCCGTCTGAAACTGAGCCCGCGCGATGAAGCAAGCCGGCTATGGCTGCACCAGCTGCAGCTGACCGTCACGGATTTCGTGAAAGAAATCCACGACACGCACCATCCAGTCGGTTCGGGACTTTACTACGAAGACCAGAAGCCGGAAGCAAAACGCTATACGGGAAATTTTCTCGATGAGCGCGCGCCGAAATATCTCGGCTACTTCGAATCCGTTTTGAAAAAGAACGGGCCTTACTTACTCGGCCGCAAAGCGACCTATGTGGATCTGTCGATGTTTCAGTTGATCGAGGGACTGCGCTACGCCTTCCCGAAAGCGGCAAAAGATATCGAGCGACAGGTATCAGGCCTCGTTTCCGTCCGGGACAAGATTGCGGCACGTCCGGGAGTCAAGGCATACCTCGCATCACCGCGACGGATCGCATTCAACGAGATGGGAATTTTCCGCCGCTATCCGGAATTGGATCGCTGACCGCCCTTTATCCCTGGGCTGTAAGCGTCTTGCCACCGGCGCTCACCGACTTGGCCGACACAAGCGTGAATGCAATCACGCAAGGCTCGGTGCCCTTGTTGATCCAGTTGTGGATCGTTCCTCGTTGCACGAGCACATCGCCGGCCTTGAGGTGAACTGTCGTGCCGTCGAGGTCCATATCGATTTCGCCGGACATAACGACAGCATAGTCGATTGAATCTGTGCGGTGGTTTCGCGGCGCTACGCCCGGGCCGAAACTGACGATACGAAACACTGTTCCGTTCGGGATCGTTGTTCCAATTTTCCTGCCGGACGGATCGGCGTTTGCGTCGTTATCGACCGGGAAGCCTTCGCTCGACCAGATCACGCTGTAAAGTGCGCCTGGACGTTGCGACGTGACATTTTTGACGGTCTCATCGATAAGAACTTTCGCGCGGCCCTGGTCATCATGCCCGGTGATGACGCGGCGGATATTCAGGCTCATTGGTGTTCTCCTGAGACTTGCGGACTACAAAGACTCGTCAACGGGTAAGGGTTTCTTACTGGTCTCGTGCCAAAGCAGGAACAGGCCGGATCCCACCACAATCGCCGAGCCGCCAAGCAACGCCAGTGTCGGGACGTCTCCCCAGAAGAAAAAGCCGAGGGCCGCCGACCACACCAGCATGAAATAGTAGAATGGGCCCACCGCTGATGGTGGGGCGAGCGAGAGCGCGCGCGTCCACCAATATTGGCCGACTGCGTTGATCACCCCGTTGGTGATCAGGGCTCCCGCGTCGAGGGGGCTCGGCCAGGCAAAGGCAAACGGCAGCGCCAGTGTGAAGAACAAGGCGAGGAAGATCATCTGATACATGGTGAGCGTTTCTGCCGACTCGGTCGTCGTCATGCCTCGCACGGCCGCGGTCACGCTGCCGAACAATACGGCATTGGCAATCGCGAATATGGCGCCGAGGCGGAAACTGTCGGCGCCGGGAGCAGCGACGAGCATGACGCCGAGAAAGCCCACCCCCAATGCCGCAATACGGGCAAGACCCACTTTTTCCTTGAGCCAGATCGCGGCGAACAAGGTCGCAAACAGCGGCGAGGAGAAATTAATGGCGACAGCCCCTGCCAGGGGCATCAATCCGAAAGCGATGATAATGAGGCTCTGTGCCGTCGCCTGCGTCGCGCTGCGGCCGAGATGATCGCGCAGGCGGTTCGTGCGGAGCACTTTGAGACCCGTCCGGGGCAGGATCAGGACAGCGCACGTTGCCAGCGAGGCGATGGCCCGAAAGAACAAAACCTCAATGAACGAATACTCGGCGACTTGCCATTTTGACAGAGCGCTTGAGATCGCAAACATGACTGTGGCACCGAGCATGAACAAAATGCCCAGTGGGATACGATCGGCGCGGATGACGCCGCGTTCGAGGCTATCGGCGGTCAAGGGAAGGGCCCCGGCGAGTTTCGGCGAATGCCTAGCATGGCCATGAATTGGCGGGCAGGGCCAAAAGCGAATGGCCGGGCTGCGCAACCGGCGCGTTCGGAGGAGATTGCGCCGAATTCAGCGCTTTCTGCGCCGCATCCGTACCAGCCGTGCGGCGCGGCGTTTCTTCGCGGCACGCGCCTCTCGTTGCTTGCGAGCGCGCCGCCTCCGGCAGCGCTTGCATTGGCAGCGCGAACGCCTAATCACGTATTTGAGATAATCGTTCCCGTAATCGTAGGTGATTTCCTCATCGGGCTTTATGCGGCGTAGTGCCCGAATGAAGACGCGGCCGCCATAGGTGTAGGTCTCTGTATTGGGATTGCATGAATGGTTGGCGTAGCGCGCGATATTGCTGCGCGGAGCGCCATCAATGGTCACGCGCGGATTGATTTCATAAAGAAATCGGTTGCCCCGCCGTTCGAGCCGGAGGGCTTCCTCCGCGCTCACGCGCGGGCCTCTATATTCGGCAATTTTTTCACGCTTCTTGATCGGCCTGATGGCAAAAAGACCGAGCCCGGTAAACGAGCGGCTGACGCGGAATGATCTTCGGGGCATTTCAGATGGAAAGATGACGAGCGGAGCGATGCGGATGGCAGATGATACGCCGCGCGTCAATCAGGCTTGCTTGTTTTTCCTTTGGAGCAGGCAAGGGGGGAGCATTCACCAATTGCCAGCCGAGCCGTATTCGGTAACGTCAGATCTGCGGCGTGAATGCTATCAATGGAGGAATTGCCCGGCCCAATTGAGGAAGGCGCTGAACTGATCCGGATAGGCCACAAAATAAATAACGAGCGCTACCGGGGCCAACATGAAGATCGCGTCCCGCATGGGGTTACCCTGCACCGACATGTTGATTCTGCATACTTCTTTTCGAGACCAACCGGTTGTGAAGGTCAATATCATTGGCCGTAAATTCCGTGACGGCGTCGCCCTAACGATGGAATGCCAAAGGTAATTAGATGTGGTTCCATTTAGGAACCCTGCCGCAGCCGGGGGTAGAGGGTCATGGGCAGGGAGCAAATTGGGGGGCGAATCTTGTCCGGGACTTTGGCAAGAATTGCGATCGCAACCATATCCCTTTCCGCTGTGGCCTCGGCTTTGTCGGGAGAGGCGCACGCGGCCGGGGCTGCTTATTTCGTCGACACTGCAGAGGTGAGCGAACCCGGTGCGTGCAAGGTCGAGTCGTGGGTATCGGCCGCCAGCAATCACGATTTTTTCGCGGCCACTTCGCCGACCTGTGTCGTAAATATGTTTCGTCCCGTTGAACTGAGCACGCAGATTGCACGAGCACGCTTCGACGACGAATGGACGAGCGCTGCCGTTCCAAAGATCAAGACCAATCTGGTGCCAACCTCGATCGGCAGCTGGGGCGTCGGTGTGTCAGGGTCTGTTGTCTACGATTTTACAAACAAGGAAACCGCCGCCGTGTTCGTCACGATTCCGGCGACGCTGCGGCTGTCGAATGTCGTGCGTATCAATCTGAATGCAGGTTGGCAGTGGGACCGCGTGGCCGAGCAACACTATGCAACCTATGGCGCCGGCATCGACTGGCGCACGCCCGACAATGTGTGGACGCTGACCGCCGAGGTCTTTGGCCAGCTGGGCGCACGGCAGGATGCCATCGGCATGACCGAGCCGCGTTTCCAGATCGGACTGCGCTGGCGTCCGATCGACGAATTCAACGTGGATCTGATCTACGGCCGCAATATCTACGGCGAGAATGCCAACTGGATTACTCTTGCCACAGTGTTCCGCTTTAATGCCGGCAAGTAACACACTGCGAAGGTGAGTGATGGCGTCGGATCGCTGGCCTGAGTTGCCATTGGCGGCCTGGCGGAACACGCGCGACACCCTGCATCTTTGGACACAGGTCGTAGGCAAGATCCGGCTTGTGCTGACGCCATGGCTCAACCACTCATGGCACGTTGCGCTTTACGTCACGGCACGGGGGCTGACGACCTCGCCGATGCCCTGCAAAAGCGGCAGCCTGGAAATAGAGTTCGACTTCGTCGAGCACGTGGTGTGGCTCCGCATGAGCAACGGCGATGTCCGCAGGGTTGTAATGCGGCCTGTATCGGTTGCGGCGTTCTACGCCGAGATGGGAATGGCGCTGAGTGAGTTCGGCCTTTTCTTCAAGATCAATCCGATGCCCTGTGAAATTCCGGGTGCCGTCCCTTTCGACGAGGACAACGTTCACCAGTCCTACGATCCCGAATACGCACGTCGCTTCTTTCGCGTTCTCACGTCCACGCACGAGGTCATGAGTCATTTTCGCACCGGCTTTCTCGGCAAGGCGAGCCCGGTGCATTTCTTCTGGGGCAGTTTCGATCTGGCCGTGACGCGCTTTTCGGGCCGGGCCGCGCCGCGTCATCCGGGCGGCGTGCCGCACCTGCAGGATTCGGTCGCGCAGGAGGCCTATTCACACGAGGTTTCGAGCGCCGGCTTCTGGCCGGGAGGAGGCGGCGGGCCGGTCGATGATGCGGCGTTTTATTCGTATGCCTATCCGACGCCCGAGGGTTTTGCGGCCGCAAAGGTGATGCCGGCTAGCGCAATTTGGTCGAAGGAGTTGGGCGAATTCCTGCTGCCTTATGCCGCGATGCGGACGACAAGTGACCCCGACGCGGCGCTGATGGATTTCCTGCAGAGCACGTATGCCGCTGCGGCCGATCTGGGGAAATGGGACCGCGCGACGCTGGAATGCAGATTGGGCGAAAAAGGAGAGGTGCGAAAAATTTAGTGGAAGCGTTGTCGCGCTCTAGGCCGACAACTGCGAGATTATCTGCACCGGAATGCCGCGCCTGAGCGAATTGCTGACCGACGAGATATCCTTCGCACGCGCGATCACGGCGTCTATATCCGCACTCTGGTCAACCGGCGTTGCTGCGACTTGCATGGTGGCTTCTTTTGCAAACATCGGCGTTCCTTCGAAGGTAACGGATACGGCAACTTGAACTGAGGCCAGAAGAATACCCATGTCGTGGGCGACGTATTGCAAGTCATTGCAGAAGCAGCCCCCGATAGCGAGGCCGAGCAGTTGACCGCCATTGAATCCGAGCCCCAGACCGCCTGCTTTACCGTCCGGGCGGTCGACGACGATCGTATGCCCGCCGGCCCAGCCGAGAGCCGCTTTGGTGTCGGGGATACTGCGAAGTTGGACGGTCATTGTGGTCATAAAGGCCTCCTTGGCGCAGGGCGCGTGGGGCGCATGTGTCCGATCTTGATGATAGACTTCCAAAAACGCTATGGCATGACGTTCAAACTAAGCCTGCCGGCGATCCTAAGGAAATTCTCATGAACGCGCCTCGCACGACCCACGCCACGCCCGCCTATCACCACACGCCATTGTTTCCGCTCGGGCCGGATAAGACGCCTTATCGCAAGCTCGATATCAGCGGCGTCAGGGTCGAAAAAGTGATGGGCAAGGATATGCTCGTGATCGAGCATGAGGCTTTGCGCGCGCTTAGCGAGGCTGCGTTCACCGATATCAACCACCTGCTGCGGCCGGCCCACCTTAAGCAACTGCGCAAGATCCTCGACGACCCGGAAGCGTCCGATAACGACAAGTTCGTCGCCTACGATTTCCTCAAGAACGCGAACATCGCCGCCGGCGGGGTGCTCCCGATGTGCCAGGACACCGGCACCGCCATTATCATGGGCAAGAAGGGCCGCATGGTCTTCACCGCCGGCGACGATGAGGCTGCGCTCGCTGAAGGCTCACGCGACGCTTATCTGAAAAAGAATCTGCGCTATTCGCAGCTCGCGCCGATCTCCATGTTCGAGGAAAAAAATACCAAATCGAACATGCCAGCGCAGGTCGAGATCTATGCGGAAGGCGAGGATGCCTACAAACTTCTGTTCATCGCCAAAGGAGGCGGCTCGGCCAACAAAGCATTTCTTTTCCAGGCGACGCCGTCCATCCTCACGCATGACCGCATGCTGGCCTTCCTGAAAGAAAAAGTGCTTACGCTCGGCACGGCAGCGTGTCCGCCCTATCACCTCGCCATCGTCATCGGTGGCACATCGGCAGAGCTCACGATGAAGACCGTGAAGCTCGCCTCGACCAAATATCTCGACGAGCTGCCGACCAAGGGCAGCGAGGATGGGCACGCCTTCCGCGATCTCGAGATGGAAGCAGAAGTGCTGAAGATGACGCAGTCGACCGGCGTCGGCGCGCAGTTCGGCGGAAAATATTTCTGCCACGACGTGCGCGTGATCCGCCTACCGCGGCACGGCGCGTCATTGCCGATCGGACTTGGCGTGTCCTGCGCCGCCGACCGGCAGGCGCTCGGAAAGATCACCAAGGACGGCGTGTTCCTCGAGGAGCTCGAGCATCACCCCGCGCAGTATTTGCCCGAAATCGACCAGGAAAAGCTCGGCGGGCAGGTGGTGAAAGTCGACCTGCGCCGGCCGATGAAGGACATTCTTGCGCAGCTGTCAAAATATCCGGTGAAAACCCGGCTCTCGCTCACCGGCACCATGATCGTCGCCCGCGATCTCGCGCATGCCAAACTCCGCGAGCGGCTGGAAGCGGGGAAGGGGATGCCCGACTATTTCAAGAATCATCCGATTTACTATGCGGGTCCGGCCAAGACCCCGCGGGGCTACGCCTCAGGCTCATTCGGCCCGACGACGGCTGGGCGTATGGATAGCTATATCGATCAGTTCCAGGCCGCCGGCGGCTCGATGATCTCGCTCGCCAAAGGCAATCGCTCGGCACAGGTGCGCGACGCGTGCAAGAAGCATGGCGGCTTCTACCTGGCCTCCATCGGCGGCAGCGCCGCAAAGCTAGCCGAACAGTGCATCAAGAAGGTTGAGGTGCACGAATATCCCGAACTCGGCATGGAATCGATCTGGAAGATCGAGGTCGAGGATTTTCCGGCTTTCATCGTCATTGACGACAAGGGCAACGACTTCTTCAAGGAATTAAACCTGGGCTGACAGCCGCAGGTGTCGCATGACGCACAAAAATGAAGCGGCGGCCTTTTGGGCCGCCGCTCTTTTTTCCAACGGTCAGACAACTATTGGAAAAGCTTCATCGCATTGATCAACGTCTGCAACACGCCGAGCGTCAGTGGAATGCCGACGAATCCCCAAGCCAGCGCAAGTTGCAACGTCGTGGTGCCTTCCTGATTCTGTTTTGACATGTTCGTTTCTCCCTTACGCCCGGGCCGCGGCCGGCGCGGCTCCCGATTCCTTGGCACGAGCGTCGTTTGCCTTCATGTGGAAGCGCGCATCGACCGCCTTGACAAGGAAGTTGCAGATAAAGCCGACCACCAGCAGGCCGGCCATGATATACATGGTCGTGTTGTAGGCCTGTGCTTTCGGCACGCCGTGGGTGACGTTGTACTCGCGGATGTAGTTCACGAGCACCGGACCGAAGATTCCGGCTGCCGACCACGCGGTGAGCAGCAAGCCGTGAATCGCGCCGACGTAGCGCGTTCCAAACATGTCCTTGAGATATGCCGGCACGGTGGAGAAACCGCCGCCATACATGCTGATGATGATCAGGAAGCAGCAGACAAAACCGACCACGCTGCCGTGTGCGCCAGTGTAGGGCACCGTGCAGTATAGGAAGAAGCCGAGCACCATGAACACGAAGTAGGTATTCCGGCGGCCGATATAGTCAGATGTGGACGCCCAGAAGAATCGGCCCCCCATATTGAACAGACTCATCAGACCAACGAAGCCTGCTGCCGCCACCGGGGTGATATGGCCGGGAAACATTTCCTGGCTCATGGCCGAGGCCTGACCGAGCACGCCGATGCCGGCCGTAACGTTCAGGCACAGGACCCACCAGATCAACCAGAACTGCGGTGTCTTCAATGCGTCGTAGACGAAGACGTCGTTCCTGGTGATCAGGCGCGCCGCCTCCTTCGGAGCGACGTAGCCTTCCGGCGCCCAACCTGGTGCAGGAACGCGGACGATCACGGCGCCGACCATCATGAAGCAGAAGTAGATCGCCCCCATGACGACGAAGGTTTCCATGACGCCGACATGCGTTGGAGTGCTGAACTTGCTCATCAGCCAGACCGACAGTGGCGAGGCGATGAAGGCGCCGCCGCCGAAGCCCATGATGGCCATGCCGGTCGCCATGCCCGGACGGTCCGGGAACCACTTGATCAGGGTCGAGACCGGCGAAATGTAGCCGATGCCTAGCGCGCAGCCGCCAATCACGCCATAACCGATATAGATCAGCCAGAGCGTGTGGAGGTAGACGCCGATCGCCGACAGAAAAAAGCCGCCGGCCCAAAGGCATCCAGCGGTGAACATGGCGCGACGTGGCCCGCCGTCCTCGACCCAGCGGCCGAACACTGCGGCCGAGCCGCCGAGGAACAGCATTGACAAGGAGAAGATCCAGCCAAGCTCGGTGAGCTTCCAGTCGCCCGGCGCCGATTGGCTGATGCCAAGGAGCTTCGTCATCGGCAAATTGAAGACGCTGAGCGCGTAAGCCTGCCCAATGCACAGGTGCACGCACAGCGCGGCTGGCGGCACCATCCAGCGGCTAAATCCCGGTTTTGCGACCGTGTGCTTGCGGTCGAGGAATGACAATAACCCCATTGGCGATTTCTCCCCTTAGGCCTTTGTTTATTTGTGCGCTCCTAGCGATTGCGCCCGCTAAACAGAAAATGCGCACGCCTTTGCATCAAGCAGGCAAACGCAATCCTGCTATTGCAAAGCGCAATCGAATGCGGCGACGGTGGGCTGACTTGCCTAGGCGGCGGGGAGTAGTCCGTGCGGCGCGTGTGCCCGTGCCTCCTCGATCAGCGAGGTGACGGCTGGCTGGACCGGATAGCGATCAGAGACGACGAGTCCGACCGTGTGGAAAACCTCAGGCTCCACGAGCGGAATGGCGCGCAATGTGTCGGTCAATTCAACGGATTCGAGAGCCGAATTGGGGACGATGCTTGCCCATTGGCCGACGCGTACATGCGCCATCAACGCGCTCAGGGAGTCGGTTTCCAATACCGGCGTTGCCTCGATGCCAATACGTCGAAGAATGCTGTCGACGATGCGGCGGCTCTGCAGGTCGCGGCCAAGAAGGCACAGAGGGGTTTCGGCGGCCTGAGCCCAGGTGACGCGATCTGCGTCCCCGAGCGGACCCGAATCCGTCGTCAGCAGGAGATATTCCTCGCGGTAGATCGGAATCGCGCTCACATCCCCGATCGGTTCATTGCTCAAATAGGTGACGCCGGCGTCGATCTCGCGCTGGCGCAGCATGTTAAGAAGCACTGTCGACGTGCGGCCAAGAACGGTGAAGCGGATATTCGGATGACGCATCTGCAAGGGAACCGTGAGCTTGGCGACAAGCGGCATCGCAGATGGAATCGCGGCGATGCGCAGGTGGGACTCCGCGCCGTTTTTCAGGCCGAGAATATCCTGGCGCATTGCACGCGCGTCGCCGACGAGACGATGGGCCCAAAGCAGGACGCGCTCGCCTTCAGGGGTGAAACCTTGAAAGCGTGAGGCGCGCTTCACGAGCGATGTATTCAGGGCCTGCTCGAGGCTCTGGATGCCAAGCGACAGAGTCGGCTGGGCGACTCCGCAACTCTCCGCAGCGCGTCCGAAATGCTGCTCGCGCGATAAAGCGATCATGAATTCCAATTTGTCGAGCATTGCCCAATCCCGCTCTGTTGCCGATTTCCCGGGTCACACTATTCGCGCGAAACGGCCGCTGTAAACCCAAGATATATTCGTGTTTTACGGTCGTTTCCCATCTGAGCGCAGTACAGTCAATTTAATTTAGCAATCGAACAATTTATCTCAGCTATTAATGGTTCCCGCCATCATCCAAAAGTTTTATTCGCCGCCTCTGCCGCTCGCACGCGAGCGCATCTCCAGTGCGCGAACAACTTATTCAGTGCTGCATCGACGAAAGTGGCATTGACCAAATGCCGATCACGGTCGGCAATGACCTTTCGGAATGGTATTCGGCGGCTTGAATTGTTATGCCGCGATTGAGACACGTGCATTGGCGGTGGAGCAACGACAAGAAAGCCGAAAATTATTCGGGGGCGATCTCGAATTTTGTTTTAAACGGGAGGAGATAAAAATGTCACGCACTCATAAACCCGGCACGCTGTCGCGCCGGGGTCTACTGCAGGCCAGCGCCGGTCTTGCCGGCGGCGCGCTGTTGCCGCAGGCGTTCACGCTTCCTGCTTTCGCCGTCGGCGACCACCCGGCGATCGGTACTTATCCGGCCGGTTCGCAGGGCGATACGATCAACATTGCTGCCGCTGTGCCGCGCACCGGCACCTATGCGGTGCAGGGCGAGGATGAGCTCAAGGGCTGGCAGTTGGCGGTCGAGCACATCAACAATGGTGACCCGCTGCTCAAGAAGATTGCGCCCAAGGTCACCAAGGGTCTGCTCGGCAAGAAGGTCAACCTGCTCGCCGCCGACAGCGCCGCCAAGCCGAACCAGGCGGTCCAGGAGATGCAGACCTTCATCAACCAGAACAAGATCATTCTGATGACCGGCTCGACGTCGAGCGCGGTTGCCGTCGCGCTCAACAAATTCGCACAGCGCGAGAAGGTGCTCTACGTCACCGGCATATCCGGCTCGAACGACACCACCGGCAAAGACTGCGTGCGCTATGGCTTCCGCCAGAACTTCTACGGCGAAACCGCGGCGAACGCGATCGGACCTGTGCTGGTCAAGGCTTATGGCAAGGGTAAGAAGGCGGCATTCATGACGCCGGATTACACCTACGGTCACACCGTCACCAAGTCGGTCAATGACTACCTGACCAAGAATGGCGGCTGGACGCAGGTGACCAACCAGGTATCGCCGCTCGGCACGCAGGACTTCAGCCAGTATCTCACCAACATCGCCAACTCCGGCGCTGACGTCATCGTCAACGTCAACTGGGGCCGCGACGCGGTGCTTTCGGTGCAGCAGGCGAAGCAGTTTGGCCTGACGCCGAAAATGCAGATGGTGATCCCCTATCAGATTCCGTTCCTCGCCAAAGAAGCGGGACCGGAGTTGATGGAAGGCGTCTACGCCGCCACCGATTTCTGGTGGACGCTCGAAGACAAATATCCGCTCGCCAAGATGTTCGTCGAGGCGTTCGACAAGAAGTACGGCTACAAGCCGGAATGGGGCGCCAACAATGCCTATATGTCGTTCGCGATCTGGGCGCGTATGGTGTCGAACGCCGGCTCGTTCTATCCGCCGGACGTCATCAAGGAGTACGAGAAGGGCGAGAAGTTCGACTCGACCGTTGGTGAAGTGTATTTCCGCAAGGAAGACCACCAGCTCGTCCGCCCGGTGATCATCGTCAAGGGCAAGGCGCCGAAGGCGATGAAAAACAAGGAAGACTTCTGGGAGGTCCTCGAAGTCGTTCCGGGCCTGCCGCTGATGCAGAAGCCCGACGCATTCGGCTGCAATCCCGGCGACTACACCTAATCCCGACGTAAGACGTCGCGCCGCTGGCGGTTCAACCGCCTGCGGCGCGGCTTCGCCGTCGCTTGTCCGGGACGACCATGATCAATTGGGCGAATTTCATATCGCAATGCTTCAACGGCCTGGTGCTGGGCGCCTTGCTCGCGCTGATCTCGTCCGGCCTGACCATTATTTACGGCACGCTCGGTGTGCTGAACCTCGCGCACGGCGCCATGTTCATGCTGGGCGGTTACGCCGGCTGGGTCGCCTACACCTATACGAGCTCCTTCATCGCCGCGGTGTTTGCCGGCTCGCTGTTCGTCATGATCGTCGGCGTGGTGGTGGAGCGGGGGATCATTCGTTACTTCTACAGCCGTCCACATGAGGACCAGCTGTTGGTCACGTTCGGGCTCGGCATCGTCTTTGTCGAGGCGGTGCGCTTCTTCTTCGGCAGCCTGTCAAAGGCCGTGCCGCCGCCATCGCTGTTCCAGGGCATCACCTCGCTCGGCTTCATGGTCTATCCGACTTACCGCCTCGCGCTGCTCGGAATCGTCGCGGTGGCGCTGCTTGCGCTCTACGTCGTGCTGTATCGCACGCGTATCGGCATGATCGTGCGCGCCGGTATTGAGGATTCTGTGATGGTCGATTCGCTTGGGATCGACGTTTACAAGGTCTTCATGCTGGTGTTCGGCATTGGCGCCATGGCGGCGGGCTTTGCCGGTATCGTCAACGCGCCGGTGGTCTCGATCGCGCCCGACGTAGGCGAGGCGATTCTAGTGCAGACCTTCGTCGTCGTAGTGATCGGCGGAGTGGGGTCCTTTCCTGGCGCTATTCTCGGCGGGCTGATTGCCGGTGAAATCATCAGCATCACCTCGATGTTCAATCCCGGCTACGCCTACGTCATGCTGTTCGTCGCCATGACGCTTGTGCTCGTGCTGCGTCCTTACGGACTGCTCGGCACGGCCGGCCGCGAATGAGCGCGGTCATCTGATGCTCAGGCAACGCCCCTTACTCGTTGAAATCCTGACAGCTGTCGGGCTGATCGCCGTGCCATTCGTCCTGCCTTATCTCGGGTTCACGCCGACCACGATCAACCGCATCCTGGTGTGGGGACTGTTCGGATTGGGGTTCGACATTCTGTTTGGCTTCACCGGGCTCCTCTCATTTGGCCAATCCGCGTTCTTTGGTACCGGCGGTATGGTCGCGGCCTATCTCCTGACAATCGTAGAATTTCCCTACGTCGTACCTTCGCTATTTGTGGGTACGATTGTGGCGACCGTTATCGGCTATCTGGTCGGATTGATCGCGCTCAGGCGCACCGGCATCTACTTTGCGATGATCACCGTGGCAATTGCGGAGGTCTTCTTCTTCGTGGAGTTCAATCCGCTCTCGGCCTACACCGGCGGCGAGAACGGACTGCCTGGCGTGCCGGCGCCGGCGCTCTATCTCGGTTTCACCACCATTCGCTTCAACACCGATTGGAGCCTCTACTCGTTTCTCGCGTTCTGGTATTTCATCGGCACTGTGCTTGCGCTGCGCATCGTGCGTTCTCCGGTGGGCGCCGTGCTGCGCGCGATTCGTGACAATCCGTTGCGCGCTGCTGCCGTCGGTCACGACATCCACGGTTACAAATTGACTGCTTTCGTCGTCGCGGCCGCCTATGCCGGGTTTGCCGGCGGTCTGCTTGGCGTGATGCAAGGCTTCATGCCACCGGACGCCTTCATGTTCGACACGTCTGGGCAACTGGTCATGCAGACCGCGATCGGCGGCGCCGGTACATTGTTCGGTCCGTTGGTCGGCGCGACGGTCTGGCTCTACTTGAGCGATTTCTTGCAAACCACGCTGCATATCGGCGCCACCTGGAAGCTGGTGCTCGGCGTGATCTTTGTGCTGCTGATCTGCTTCCTGCGCCGCGGCCTGATCGGCGGTATCGAGGATCTTCTCGCGTTCGTGACCGGTGCCAGGAAAAAGGCGGAACCGCCCGAGGAGGCACCCGTCGCCGGCGTCACTGCCGAAGACGAGCAGCGGGCCGCCGCTGCGGAAATGGTGCGTGAGCCGGCGATCGCTGCCATGCCTGCGCGTCACCGCGAAACCGACCGCAAGACTGGCGCTATTCTGCAGGTCAAAGGTCTCACCAAGCATTATGGCGGCCTAGCCGCCAATTCCGACATCGATTTCACCGTCAACCACGGCGAGCTGCGAGGCATCATCGGCCCGAATGGTGCAGGCAAGACCACTTTTTTCAAGATGCTGACCTGCGAAATACCACCGACATCGGGTCAGATTCTGTTCGAAGGCCAGGACATCACCGGAAAGACCGTGACCGATGCATGTCAGCTCGGGCTGACCAAGAGCTATCAGATCAACCAGCTCTTTAACCGCCTGACGGTGCGCGAGAACCTGACGATTGCGGCGCTGGCGGAACTGCGCGGCAAGTTCAGGCTCGACCTGTTCAGATCGCTCAAGCGAGTTGCCGGCCTCGACGAACAGGTTGAGCACACGCTCGAACTGGTCGATCTGGTTGATCGCGCCGACACGCCGGTGTCGGATCTCGCCTATGGCGAGAAACGCCGGCTCGAGGTGGGCCTGGCGCTCGCAACCTCGCCAAGCCTCTTGCTGCTTGATGAGCCGCTCGCCGGTATGAGCCCGCGTGAGCGTGTCGAGACCGTGCTGCTGCTAAAGTCGATCGCTCGCGGCCGCACCATGATCATCATCGACCACGATATGGATTCGTTGTTCGAACTGGCGCAGCGCGTCACCGTTCTGCAGGAGGGGCGGGTGCTGGTTGAAGGCACACCGGACGAAATCAAGGGCAACAGCAAAGTGCAGGAAGCCTATCTGGGCGGCGTGCACGGCGTGTTGGCAGCCGAATGAGCCTGCTCGAGGTAAAGGGTCTCAACACCTATTACGGGGATAGCCACATCCTCTTCGACGTTGCGTTACGCGTCGAACGCAATGAGGTGGTCGCTTTGCTCGGCCGCAACGGCGCGGGCAAAAGCACGACGCTGAAAAGCCTGATGGGTGTCGTGGCACCGCGCGATGGCTCGATCGTGTTCGACGGCGCCGAGATCGCAGGTCAGAAGAGTCATGCCATTGCGCGCACCGGCATGCAATTGGTGCACGAGGAACGCCGTATCTTCGGCAGTCTCAACGTCGAGGAGAACATCGTCCTCGCCGGCCTCACCGCGGATAATCGCTGGCCGCTCGCGCGTATCTACGAAATGTTTCCGCGGTTGAAGGAGCGCCGCCTAAGCCGTGGAACGGATTTGTCCGGCGGCGAACAGCAGATGCTGGCGATCGCGCGCGCGCTCGTACGCGATCCAAAGATCATCCTGCTCGACGAGCCGTTCGAGGGTCTCGCGCCGGTGATCGTGCGCGACCTCGTCAAAGCCTGCCGCGACCTCGCCGACGCCGGACAGACGATCGTACTTGTGGAGCAGAATTTGGCTGCGACGCTCACGCTGGCAAGCCGCGTCTACATCATCAATAACGGCCACATCGCGCACGAAGGCTCGGCACAGGAGATCAAGGCGCGACCGGAAATATTGCACCGGCACCTGGGCGTGTAGGTGGGGGCGTCCTCTTTGGTCAGGCCATTGCGGCGACTGCCAGCATCAACAGCGAGATGCCAACGTATTTTACAGTCTGCTCAACGTCTGGAAGTTGGTCTGCAAATCCGACCAGCCAGAGGAAGCTCGTGATCGCGATGATCGAGTACTTCACCGCCGGGATAGCGGTGCACTTACGCAAAAACTTCAACATGACGCTCCACTCCGCCGCGCCCCGGCCCCGCGGCAATAAAACTCCTGCAACGCAATATACGATATTGCATTGCGAAATGGCAAATCGGATACGGCACTTAGCTATGCTGGCAACGCGCAAGCCAGACCAAGTTTCCGAGAACAAGAGGAAAATCCCCGGCAGGGTCTGGCGGCTCCTCACGATCGGCCCTTGAACGGGCGTCCTCTTCTTTTGAGTGGAATGACCTTCGCGGTTTGCCCAGCGCTCTTGCGCAGGGCGTCTTTTAGGCTGGCGGGGCGGCCGTGCTTCTTCAACAGGTCGTTGAAGGCCTCATCTGCAAGCTCCTGGAACGACTTCATGCTCTCGGCTGCGAGCAACCGGAGCTCCTGCCAAGTCTCGTCGTGAAACTGTACGCGTTTTCCGATCATGACCATTGAACAGGGGCCAGCCGGACTGGGGGCGGCCTAACCTTTCTTGGCGGGCACAGCCCAGTGGCCGGCGACACCATTCCGGGCATCTATCGCGAGCGCGTCAAGATCTCGCACGATTAGTTGCAGTTGTGGAAGAAGCGAAGCGGGGAGTGTGACCCAAAGAAGGGCTCCGTCGCCCCCAAACTCAATCGTGACATCGTGGCCATCTTTGGAAACCGCGCCGCCGCCAATACTTGCGGCAAGGAATTGGGGAGGGGTATTTTCCATCCCCGCACTCTAAATGCCCGGATGTCGCAACGAAACGGGCCACCCCCAAATTCAAAATCGGCCACTAAGGGTCGAAACAGGCCCCATTTCCCAAAAAGAACATATTGCGAACAGAGAACAAATAGTGTACATTGCTGTCCTTCAGTCGATTCCGGCTGCGCGGCAGGGGCCGCGTTGTCGGGGGGTCGAATCCCCGCCATAAGGAGCGCGACATCATGAGTCAGCCTGCCCTGCGTCTCGTTGAAGGATCTTCCATGGACAAGTCGAAAGCCCTGTCAGCTGCGCTTAGCCAGATTGAGCGTCAGTTCGGCAAGGGCTCGGTCATGAAGCTCGGCAAGAACGACAAGGCCATGGACATTGAGGCTATTTCCTCGGGCTCGCTAGGGCTCGACATTGCCCTTGGTATCGGCGGCCTGCCGCGTGGCCGGGTAGTGGAGATCTACGGGCCGGAATCCTCCGGCAAGACCACGCTTGCACTCCACACCATCGCCGAGGCCCAGAAAAAGAGCGGCATCTGCGCTTTCGTCGATGCCGAACACGCGCTCGATCCGATCTATGCCCGCAAGCTTGGCGTGAATGTCGATGATCTGCTGATTTCCCAGCCGGATGCCGGAGAGCAGGCGCTGGAGATTGCCGACACGCTTGTGCGTTCCGGTGCGATCGACGTGCTGGTGGTCGATTCTGTTGCCGCGCTTGTGCCGCGCTCGGAGCTTGAAGGCGAGATGGGCGACGTGCAGCCAGGCAGCCAGGCGCGATTGATGAGTCAGGCGTTGCGCAAACTGACTGCATCGATCTCGAAATCGCGCACCATGGTAATTTTCATTAACCAGATCCGCATGAAGATTGGCGTGATGTACGGCTCGCCGGAGACGACCTCTGGCGGCAACGCGCTTAAATTCTACGCTTCCGTGCGTCTCGATATCCGCCGCATCGGCGCCATCAAGGAGCGCGACGAGGTGATCGGCAATCAGACCCGCGTCAAGGTGGTCAAGAACAAGCTGGCGCCGCCATTTAAGCAGGTCGAATTCGACATCATGTATGGCGAGGGCGTGTCCAAGCTCGGCGAACTGATTGATCTCGGCGTCAAGGCCAATGTCGTCGAGAAATCCGGCGCCTGGTTTTCTTATGACAGCCAGCGCATCGGCCAGGGCCGTGAGAACGCCAAGCAATTCCTCAAGGAAAATCCCGACATCGCCAACAAGATCGAAGCCGCCGTACGCCAGAATGCTGGCCTGATCGCCGAGGCGATCATGGCGGGGGAGACAGCAGATAAGGATAGCGATGACGACGAGGCAGCTGAGGCTTGAAAGGATGATGGGCTGCCGGACGGCGTTGTAACGACGCTGCCGTCCGGAGCCGGTCTTCGCGAGAAGGGCGAAGCCCTCACGAACGAAGAGCCGGCGCAGGTGCGGCAAGAGCCGTTGCCTGTCCCGCCCAAGCCGACCTATCCCGTCGAAACTTCAGAAGCAGTTGCGCCGACCGCAGCGCCAGAGGCCGCTAAACCACGAAAGGCCGGAGCTGCGAAAGGCAAAGTCAGGAGTGCTGGCGCCAAGAGAAAAGAACCCAGGGCTGTGGCTGCAAAGGCCAAAGACCCGAAGGTGAAAAGCTCGAAGCGCAAAGGAAAAACGGGCCATTCATAGCCCGAAAGTATGTAGGAGTAGTAAGGCGAGGCGGCGGCGCCTGCGTTTTCCGCTGCACCATTCCGGTGACGCGTATCATGTGTGATGCGTCAGGCATTCGCCCCCGTCGGCACCCGGCTGCGTAGAGCGGCCGCCACCGAGGACGGGGGCGAAGGCGCTTTGAATGACCTGGCGCAGCCAGGGCGCCAGCCCGGCCTGCCGATGACCGGCGCTGTGGGTGGGCCGTGCCCCTTCCTAGACTTAACGCAACCCCGCCGCTAAATAGCTGGCTGAAAACATAAATCCGGACGGGGATTTAGCCCCGGTCCCGATAAGGAACTGCACGGTCCGAATGAGCGGCGTCAACGACATCCGCAAGAGCTTTCTCGACTTCTTCGCCCGCAATGACCACCAGATCGTTGCGTCGTCGGCGCTGGTCCCGCGCAACGATCCCACGCTGATGTTCACCAATGCCGGCATGGTGCAGTTCAAGAACGTGTTCACCGGTCTGGAAAAGCGGCCCTATTCGCGTGCCGTGACCGCGCAGAAATGCGTGCGTGCCGGCGGCAAGCACAACGATCTCGACAATGTCGGCTATACCGCGCGCCACCACACCTTCTTCGAGATGCTCGGCAACTTCTCCTTCGGCGACTACTTCAAGGAGCGGGCGATCGAGCTCGCCTGGACACTCGTCACGAAGGATTTCGCGCTTCCCAAGGATCGGCTGCTGGTCACGGTCTATGTCGACGATGACGACGCATTCAAGCTTTGGAAGAAGATCGCGGGGTTGCCGGATAGCAAGATCCTGCGCATTGCAGGTTCGGACAATTTCTGGGCCATGGGCGATACCGGTCCGTGCGGACCGTGCTCTGAAATCTTCTACGACCACGGCGACAAGATTCCGGGCGGCCCGCCCGGTTCGGCGGATTCCGAAGGCGACCGCTTCATCGAGATCTGGAATCTCGTTTTCATGCAGTACGAGCAGCTCGAAGGCGGCAAGCGGGTCAATCTCCCGCGGCCCTCAATCGACACCGGCATGGGGCTCGAGCGCATGGCCGCCGTGCTGCAGGGCACGTACGACAATTACGCCATCGATCTGTTCCAGGCGCTGATCCGCGCAATCGCCGAGTTGACGGGAGTCGACCCCAACGGGCCGCAAAAGGCCTCACATCGCGTCATCGCCGACCATCTGCGGGCGTCCGCGTTTCTGATCGCGGACGGTGTTCTGCCGTCAAACGAAGGGCGCGGCTACGTCCTGCGCCGCATCATGCGGCGTGCCATGCGTCACGCCGAGCTGCTCGGCGCGCAAGAACCGCTGATGTGGAAGCTTGTTCCCGTGCTCACGCGCGAAATGGGTCAGGCCTATCCTGAGCTGCTGCGCGCGGAAGCCCTGATCACCGAGACCCTCAAGCTCGAGGAGACCCGCTTCCGGCGCACGCTCGAGCGCGGCCTCGCCATCCTCGACGAGAAGAGCAAAGGCCTCAAGAGGGGCGCGATGTTCGACGGCGACACTGCTTTCACGCTCTACGACACCTATGGATTTCCGCTTGATCTCACGCAGGATGCGCTGCGTTCGCGCGGGATTTCGGTCGATATCGCTTCCTTCACCGACGCCATGGAGCGTCAGCGCGCGAAGGCGCGGGCATCCTGGGCGGGATCGGGCGAGGCGGCGCAGGAAACGGTCTGGTTCGGCTTGCGCGAGAAAATCGGCGCGACGGAATTTCTCGGTTACGAGACGGAGAGCGCAGAGGGCGTCGTTGCCGCGCTGGTGATGGACGGCAAGGAGGTACCCGAGCTCAAGAAGGGCGAGAGCGGCGCTGTGGTGATGAACCAGACACCGTTCTATGGCGAGAGCGGCGGCCAGGTCGGCGACACGGGTGAAATGCGTCGCGAGGGTGTCCGGCTGGCCGTGTCCGATACTCAAAAGAAAGCGGGCGACCTGTTCGCCCATGTCGTGAAAGTGGAGCAGGGGTCGGTCAAAGTCGGCGATCCGCTGCTGCTGGATGTCGATCACGCGCGCCGCAGCGCAATTCGTCAGAACCACTCGGCAACACACCTTCTTCACGAGGCTCTACGCCAGGTGCTCGGCGATCACGTTGCACAGAAAGGTTCGCTCGTCGCGCCCGACCGGTTGCGGTTCGATTTCTCGCACCCAAAACCAATGTCGGCGGAGGAAATCGAACGGGTCGAAGACATCGCTAACGACATCGTTCTGCAAAACGCGCCAGTGACGACGCGCCTGCTGGCGGTCGATGACGCAATCGCCTCCGGCGCGCGCGCCTTGTTCGGCGAAAAATACGGCGACGAAGTCCGGGTGGTCGCGATGGGCGAGGGCACCGGCAACACCATGGGCTGGTCGGTGGAATTGTGCGGCGGAACCCATGTGCGCCGGACCGGCGATATAGGCCTTGTTTCGCTGGTCGGGGAATCCGGGGTGGCGGCCGGTGTACGCAGAATCGAGGCTTTGACCGGAAAATCAGCCAGGAAGGCCGCTAACAAACAGCTTCAGGTCGTTAAAGCCGCGGCTGCAGAGCTTAAAGTCCCGCTTGAAGAGATGCCCGGACGCATCGGAACGCTCTTGGATGATCGCAAGAAGCTCGAACGGGATCTCTCCGAGGCCAAAAAGAAGCTGGCTATGGGCGGGGGCGGGAAAGCGGACGGCGATGCCGCCGATGTGCGACAGGTCAACGGCGTTAAGCTGCTGGCGCGGGCGGTTACCGGAATCGAGCTCAAGGATCTCCGCAGCCTCGCTGACGAGGGCAAGCGGCAGGTCGGATCAGGTGTCGTTGCCATTGTCGCCACGGCTGCGGATGGCAAGGCCGGTATCGTGGTTGGCGTCACCGACGATCTGACCAAGCGCTTTAATGCGGTAGAGCTGGTCAAAAAAGGTGCCGAAGCGCTCGGCGGCAAAGGTGGCGGGGGCCGTCCGGACATGGCGCAGGCCGGCGGGCCGGATGGATCAAAAGCGGAAGACGCACTAAAGGCAATCGAAGCGGCGCTTGGGGGCTGACACTCGCGCAGGGGGATCGTCGCGGCATGGCACGCAACCGCCTCAAAGGCTTGCGCCGGCGCGTTTATCAAATACTCGAGCAAGGGCCGGTGGGCGACCGCGTCAGCAAGGCGGTTGACCGGTTTCTTGTCGTTCTGATCGTCATCAATTTAACCGCGGTGGCCCTCGAATCCATCCCGGAATATGAAGCGCGCTACACCACCACCTTTGCGGCCATCGAATTTTTCTCGCTCATTGTCTTCACGATCGAATATGGCCTCCGGCTGTGGTGTGCCGTCGAGCACGGGCCACATCAGCATCTGCCTGCGCGGCAAGCGCGACTTAAATACGCGCTGAGTCCTGCCGGCATCATCGATCTTGTAGCAGTGCTGCCGTTCTGGTTCGCCATGGTGCTGCCTGGCGAGCTGCGCGTGTTCCTGGTCTTCCGGATGGTGCGCTTCTTCAAGTTCGCGCGCTACTCGCCGGCGATGCGGTCGCTGCTCGACGTCCTCTACAATGAGCGGCGCGCATTGTTCGGCTGCCTCGTGATCGCGCTCGGTACCGCGCTCGTCGCGGCATCGATGATGCATCTCGCTGAAGCCAACGTGCAGCCTGCAAAGCTTGGCACCATCCCCGAAGCTTTCTGGTGGGCAATCGTTACGATCGGAACGATCGGCTATGGCGACGTGGTGCCGGTTACCGCGCTCGGCAAGTTCATTGCGACCTGCACGATCTTCGCCGGTCTGGTGCTCATGGCACTGCCGGTCGGCATCATTGCCACCGCATTTGCCGAGCAGATCCAGCGCCGTGATTTCATCGTGACCTGGGGCATGATTTCCCGCGTGCCGTTGTTTGCGGAACTCGATGCGACCGAAATATCGGACATCATGGAATTGCTAAGAGCTCAGGTGGTCGAGCCGGGTGAAATCATCATGCGGGCAGGAGATGCTGCGCGCTCGATGTATTTCATTGCCGCGGGCGAGGTCGAGATCGAGATCAGAGGGAAAAAGGAACGTGTCCGGCTCGGCACCGGCCAGTTTTTTGGAGAGGTTGCACTATTGCGGCGGACGCGCCGCACCGCGACAGTGACCGCGATCACCCGCACCAACCTGCTAGGTCTCGACGCTCACGACCTGCACGCACTGATGCAGCGCGACTCCCGCATTGCGGAGCGCGTCAAGGAAGTGGTCGAAAATCGCGTGGGGAAGCGGGCCGCCGCGGTGAAGCGGGAGGTGACGGCGGTGGTGGCGGAAGAGAAGTAGTGGCCGGGACAAGCCCGGCCATACATCTAGGCGCCCATAGCTTTCTTCAGATTTGCATCCACCTTGTCGAGGAACCCGGTCGTGGAGAGCCACTTCTGGTCGGCGCCGACCAACAGCGCCAGGTCCTTGGTCATGAACCCGCTCTCGACGGTGTCGACGCAGACCTTTTCGAGCGTCGCTGCGAACTTCGCCAAAGCGTCGTTCTTGTCGAGCTTGGCGCGATGGGCGAGGCCGCGTGTCCAGGCGAAGATCGACGCGATCGAGTTAGTCGAGGTCTCTTTGCCCTTCTGATGCTCACGATAGTGGCGCGTCACCGTGCCGTGCGCGGCCTCCGATTCGACGATTTTGCCGTCAGGGGTCATCAGTACCGAGGTCATCAGGCCAAGCGAGCCGAAGCCCTGCGCTACGATGTCGGACTGCACGTCACCGTCGTAGTTCTTGCACGCCCAGACATAGCCGCCGGACCACTTGAGGGCAGCCGCGACCATGTCATCGATCAGCCGGTGCTCGTAAGTGAGTTTCTTCGCGGCGAATTTGTCCTTGAACTGAGCGTCGAACACCTCCTGGAAGATGTCCTTGAAGCGGCCGTCATAGACCTTGAGGATCGTGTTCTTGGTCGAAAGGTAGACGGGATAGCCGCGCGACAGGCCGTAGTTGAACGATGCCATTGCGAAATCGCGGATCGAGTCGTCGAGGTTATACATCGCCAGCGCTACGCCCGAGTTCGGGAACTCGAACACCTCGTGCTCGACCTTTTTGCCGTCGGGAGCGACATAGCTCAGCGTCAGCTTTGCCTTTTGCGGCACCCGGATGTCGGTCGCGCGGTACTGGTCGCCGTAGGCGTGGCGCCCGATGACAATCGGCTGCGTCCAGCCCGGCACCAGGCGCGGCACATTCTTGCAGATGATGGGTTCGCGGAAGATCACGCCGCCGATGATGTTGCGGATCGTGCCATTGGGCGAACGCCACATCTTCTTGAGATTGAATTCCTTTACGCGGCCCTCGTCCGGCGTGATGGTGGCGCACTTAACCGCGACGCCTACCTCCTTGGTCTTGTTGGCGGCGTCGATGGTGATTTGGTCGTCGGTTTCGTCGCGCTTCTGGACGCTGAGGTCGTAATAAAGAAGGTTGATGTCGAGATAGGGATGGATCAGCTTGTCCTTGATCAGCTGCCAGATAATGCGTGTCATCTCGTCGCCGTCCATTTCGACGACGGGGTTCGCCACCTTGATCTTCGCCATTGCCGATAAAACCTTTTGAAAGTCGCACGGACAGGAGGAAAAGTGTCCGGCGCGCGGCCCCTATAGCACCCAAAATCTCGGGACGAAAGCCGCGATTTGGCGGCATTTCTTTCCACAACCGTGCTGTGAAGGGTATATGCGCCTAGGTGAGGTTCGAATGCCCGGTGCTGGGACTGACAAGACCAAGCGTTGGATCGAGACGCCGGCCCCGGTCGTCGTGCTGGTCGAGCCCCAGCTTGGCGAGAATATCGGGGCGGCGGCGCGGGCGATGGCCAACTTCGGGCTGTCGCGCCTCCGCCTGGTGAAGCCGAAGCAAAAATGGCCGAACGAAAAGGCGAGGGTGATGGCAGCCGGCGCCGACCGTATCCTCGACGCCGCGACACTCTACGGAAGTCTCAACGATGCGATCGGTGATTGCAGTTTCGTTGTGGCGACGACCGCGCGCAATCACGACCAGGCCAAGCTGGTGATTTCGGCGGACGCGGCCGCTACAGAAATGGTGCAGAGGGTGGCGGGAGGGGAGACCGTTGCGATCATATTCGGACGGGAGCGCATCGGTCTTGAAAATCACGAGGTCGCGCTGGCCGATCGTATCGTGACGCTGCCGGTCAATCCTGCGTTTGCGTCGCTCAATCTGGCGCAGGCCGTTGTGATCGTTACGTATGAGTGGTTCAAGCGCGCCGGTGGCGGCAATCTGCCGTTCTCCATGCCGGAGAAATCACCGCCGGCTCCGAAGCAGCAGCTCGATGCTTTCTTTTCAGATCTCGAAAACGAGCTCGAGCGGGTCGAGTTTTTTCGTCCGGAAGAAAAACGCGGCACGATGAGCGTCAATCTGCGCAACATTTTCCAGCGAATGGCTCCGTCCCAACAGGACATCCGCACGCTGCACGGCGTGCTCACTGCGATCGCGCAGGGCCGCAAGGGGCCGGCGCGAGGCGGCGTGCTCGATCCGGTGGAGGCTCAGAAACTGCGCGATCTTCTGGCGGAGCACAGCGGCGGCCGCGTGCCGGGCGAGCGCGGACCGGTGCGCGGGCTGGCGCGGCTTCTGCGCAGGAATCCGACCGAGGCCGAGCGGGTGTTGTGGCAGGCGCTTGTGAACGACCGGCGTTTCGCTGGCCGCGGGTTCAAGCGCCAGGTCCCGATTGGCCCGCACATCACGGATTTCGTGTCGTTTCCGCTCAAGTGCGTGATCGATCTGGTGCCGGTCAAGGAAACCGCCGACGCGGCGCGGACCAGGGCCGAACGGCGTGTCTATCTGACGCAGCGCGGCTACAATGTCTGCGAGGTGAAGGCCTCGGAGGTCGAAAAGGATGCCGGTAAAGTTCTCGATCAGCTTCACGACCTGGTCGGGCCGTAGTCAGCTTTTCAGCGCCTTTAATTGCGCAACGGTGGCCGCGCGCAGGGTTGTGTGATCATTGCCCGCCACGACGAAACGGAAGCCGCGCTTTGTCATCGCCACGGCGCTTTCGGCGTCCCGGCAATAGATGCCAGGGATCTTTCCGGCGGCTTTCGCAGCGGCGCAGATCTTGTCGATAGCCTGCTCGACCTGCGGGGCCTGCGTGTCCTGCGCTTTCCCGCCGCTCAGTGCCGTCGCAAGATCGTAAGGGCCGACGAACATCCCATCGATGCCCGGCGTCGCAGCGATCTTGTCGACATTGCCGAGCGCTGTCGCGGTCTCGATCATTGCCAATGTCAACGTGCCCTCGTTCGCTTCGCGCAGGTAATCCGCCGGCGCGGTGCGCGGCGCCTGCAGCGCCATCGCGCGCAGCGGACCCCAGCTGCGCTCGCCGGAAGGAGGATATTTCGCCGCCGCCGCGAAGCGGCGCGCGTCGTCGGCGTCGTTGATCATCGGCGCGATGATCGCTTCAGCGCCGAAATCCAGTGCGCGTGACACCAATGCGAAATCGTTGAGCGGTATGCGGACAACGGGGGTCGCTTCGGCATGGCTGACAGCGCCGATGCCGCTGATGATCGAGGCGGTGTCCCACAACCCGTGCTGCGCATCGAGCACGACAGCGGAGAAACCCTCGCGCGCGATCGTCTCCGCAACGATGGGCGAGCCCATCATGCACCAGGCGGCGTAGACCGTTTCCCCCGCGCGCAGGCGCCGGGCGAGGGCAAAAGCCGGCACGTCAGCCGCTCTTTTTGATCTGCTCGACGGCTTGCGTGAGCAATTCGGTCATTTGCGCACGGACTTGCTGCTCAGTGACGCCTTTGGGCTGCAGGTCTTTTGAAACCTTGCGCAAGACGTCATTGTCGCCGGCCTCTTCGAAGTCGGCCAGCACGACTTCCTTCGCATAGGCTTCGGCGTCCGCGCCGCTTTTGCCGAGAACGCCCGCCGCCCAGAGCCCGAGCATCTTGTTGCGGCGGGCCATCGCCTTGAAGCGGAGTTCCTCGTCATGCGCGAACTGCTTTTCGAAACCTTCCTCGCGCTTGTCGAATGTCGTCATGCCGCCCCTCGTACTGCATCGGTAAAATTGCATGCACATGCAATTGAGTCCGGCCTTGCATATCGTCCACAGACCGTCAAGGCAACATCGGGCCGCGCTTTTGCGGCGAAAATACGGAGTGGAAAACGTGGGCGTGCCGTGATTGTGCTGCCCGGACCGATCGGCTAGGTTGCCTCTGTGCCCGGACCGCTGGCCAAGACCAGAATTGGGCCAGTACTTCCAGTCCGGTCCCGCAGCCGCGGATCTTGCAAAGTCGCACAACAAGGAGCCACGGCAATCCGATGGACTTTCACAAACCACGGTATACGCCCATGAGCCGCCGTCGCCGCATTTACGAGGGCAAGGCGAAGGTCCTGTATGAAGGCCCGGAGCCTGGAACGCTGATTCAGCACTTCAAGGACGACGCGACCGCCTTCAATGCCAAAAAGCATGAGGTGATCGAGGGCAAGGGCGTGCTGAACAATCGAATCTCGGAATATGTGTTCCAGCACCTCAACGATATCGGGGTGCCGACACACTTCATCCGCCGCCTCAACATGCGCGAGCAGTTGATTCGGGAGGTTGAGATCATCCCGCTCGAGGTCGTGGTGCGAAATGTCGCGGCCGGTTCCCTGGCGCAGCGCCTCGGCATCGAGGAGGGCACCCAGCTGCCGCGCTCGATCATCGAGTTCTATTACAAGAACGATAAGCTCAACGATCCGATGGTATCGGAAGAGCACATCACCGCCTTCGGCTGGGCTTCGCCGCAGGAGATCGACGACATCATGGCGCTCGCCATCCGCGTCAACGATTTTCTGTCAGGGCTTTTCCTCGGCGTCGGCATCCGACTCGTCGACTTCAAGATGGAAACGGGCCGGCTGTGGGAAAATGATGTGATGCGCATCGTCGTGGCCGACGAGATTTCTCCCGACAGCTGCAGGCTGTGGGACATCAAGACCAACGACAAGCTCGACAAGGACCGTTTCCGCCGCGATCTCGGCGGCTTGGTCGAGGCCTACACCGAAGTCGCCAAACGCCTTGGCATCATGAGCGAGGGCGAGCGCCCGCAAGGCACCGGACCGGTGCTGGTGAAGGGCTGAGTTCGAAAAATTCAGGTGTTTTCGAAAATGAAAGATGGCCGGGCATGACCCGGCCATCGGCATTTCTGTGATCATGTTGGCGGTCAGAATTTATAATTTAGTCCGACCAATCCCATCATCAGCGTATTGCTGAAATCGCTACGGTAGTTGAAATCAGAGCAAAACGTGGATGTTCCTGTTGTGCAACCGATTCCTCCAGACCTTCCCAGATCGACGTAACGGAATTCTGCTCGTGCAGTCCAATGCCGCGAAAATATGTGTTCCACACCGAAACCCGCCGTCCATCCGGTTCTTGTTTTGCTTTCGGAGAATGAGCCGGACGTGCTTCCGTCGAAATTCAACGCGGCAATGCTATTTTTTACATGGCCGAAAGCCACACCCCCGGTGAAGTACACCAGGGTGGCATCGACCGCCAGACCGGCGCGGCCTCTGACGGTAGCTAACCACTTGAGGTCATTCGAAGTCTGATTAAAGGCAACATTGAATGTGTCGTTGATTTTTGACCCTAACCAATTCCAATCGCCTTCGAGGCCATAAACAAAACTGCCTTGCTGCAAGTTGTATCCAATGAGCGCGCCAAACGCACCCCCCGTTTTGGATCGCTCGTAAGTCGCGCAGACCGTAAAACAGTGATCATCGATGGTCGCGTCATGCCGCGCGACGCCACCTTGTATGCCTAGGTACAGACCAGTCCAAATTGGCGTTTCAACCGGCGCATAGGGGCTCGCCTTCGCTGGAAGATCTGATGCATGACTCGCAGTCGACAGCGCCAGAAGCGATACCGTCGCCAGAAAATATTTCTTCATAATTCAACCCCTCTTCCACCGAATGCCGGTGGTCTTGCTTGCCATGCGTTTTTTCGATGCGCGTCGTCCGGGAGGACGACGCGCGCGCTCTTTCCACGACGTATGTGGCGTATCGGCAACGTTGGGGACGCCGAGCTTCGTGAGCAGGAACTCACATGAACGTCGTCGAGCCGATTCTTTTTCAGGCGAAACACGATCCGCCCGCACCGGCCATGTGCGCGCCAGGCACAGCGATGGGCGTCGTCAGCTATGCGAGACTGGCGCGATTCATTCACAACGTCGGGCGCAGAGCCATAAGCGCCGGTATTTCACCTGGCGACGTCGTTATCCTCCAAGTGAAGGATCACATATTCCACACGTCTCTTGCGCTAGGCTTGATGTATATCGGTGTTGCGACCGTCTCGCTCAGCGGAGCATTACCGGGCCATCTTCCGTGCGATTTCATCATCACAGACACCCCTAGGTCGTATGCCAACGGAAAGAACGCGAAAATTCTTGCTGCCGATTTTGCGTGGATCTCGGGCGATGGCATCCCCGTCGACGAACGCCATGTCTATCGGGGCGCCGGCAATGACATCTGCCGTATCGCGCTAACGTCGGGCTCCATCGGCGAGCCGAAGGTGGTCGGATTCACCCACAACAATCAGTTGGCACGGCTCGCGCGTTACAATCATTTGTTCGGAAGGATTTTTCCCGAGTGCTCACGGTTTTTCAGCGACTACGGGTTCGGCTCGAGCGGAGGCTTCCGGCATATCCTCTACGTGCTGTCACGCGGCGGCACCATGTTTTTTCCAGGCGCCTCGCCGATGGATACATTGCAGACATTCGAGCTCTGCAAGGTGCAGGGGCTGATCGCTTCGCCGGGTGGTCTCAGCGGTTTTCTGAAATTTTACGACGCCAATCCTGCATTTCGCTCGGGCTTCGAGGTCATTATCGCCGCCGGAAGTCCGTTGCACAGTTCACTGTCCGAGCGGGTGCGCGCGAGGCTGTGCTCCAACCTGATCTCCTATTACGGAACGACCGAGACATCGACCGTTTCGTCTGCGCTGGCCCATGCTCTCACCGGTATTGTGGGGGCCGTTGGCCATGTCGCGCCGGATGTCTCCGTACGCATTGTCGATGAGGCGGGGGCGCCGCTGCCGTCCGGTCACGAGGGCGTGGTGCTTGTCAGGACGCCAGTCAGCGTCACCGGCTACCTCGATACGAGCGGCCAGAGCGAAACTGTATTCCGCGACGGGCATTTCGATACGGGCGATATCGGCTACCTCACTCAGGACAGAATGCTGGTCATCACCGGGCGGAAAAAGGAGGTTCTCAACCTCGGCGGCGACAAGGTCAGTCCTCAGCTCATCGAGGATGCCGTTGCCGCATTTAGAGGCATCCGCGAAGTCGGAGCCTTTTCAATGGCAAATGACGTGGGTGTTGAAGAGGTGTGGTCGTTCATCGTGCATGGTGATGCACTCGACACAGACGCGCTGCATAAGCACTGCCGGGAGAGGCTTTCCCAGACCCACGTGCCCGTGCGGTTCATCAGCGTCCCCTCGCTTCCTCGCAATGCGAACGGGAAGCTTCAAAGGCAGCGGCTGCCCGCCATGGCGCAGGAGCTTCGTGGCGCCGGGCAGTAGGTGCGGCCGAATTCCACAGCAATCCGCCTTGAAAAACGCTGTGGGCACGATGACCTGTGTAGGGTTCGTCCGCATGGTTGAGGTGACCGGTGGCGGATGCTAGGTCAGGTCATCAAGCCCGGAATCGCCTGAAAAACCGCTATGAAAGCCCGCGTTACCGTCACCCTGAAGTCCGGAATTCTCGACCCCCAGGGCAAGGCGATTGAAGGTGCGCTGCGCTCGCTGGGTCTTGCGGGCGTCTCCAGCGTGCGCCAGGGCAAGGTCTTCGACATTGAAATTGATGATGGCGACCGCGCCAAGGCCGAGGCCCTGCTCAAGCAGGCTGCCGACAAGCTGCTCGCAAATACGGTGATCGAAAACTACAAAGTGGACGTGCTCGGATGAAAGCCGCGGTTCTCGTTTTTCCTGGCATCAACCGCGAGCGTGACATGGCGCGTACGTTGCGCCTGATCTCTGGACGAGAGCCGGCCAGCGTGTGGCACGCCGACACGGAACTCCCGGCCGGGACCGATCTGGTGGTGATCCCGGGCGGATTTTCCTATGGCGATTACCTGCGTTGTGGAGCGATCGCGGCGCGCAGCCCGATCATGAACGCAGTACGCGCCCATGCCGCGAGCGGCGGACTGGTGCTTGGCGTCTGCAACGGCTTCCAGATCCTGTGTGAGGCTGGCCTGCTGCCAGGCGTCCTGATGCGCAATGGAAACCTGCGCTTCATATGCCACGACGTTTATCTGCGCGTCGAGCGCTCCGACACGCCATTCACGCGCGGCTACAATGCCGGCCAGGTCGTTCGCGTGCCGGTTGCGCATGGCGAAGGCAATTATATCGCCGACGGTGAAACCATTGCGCGGCTGGAAGGCGAGGGGCGCGTGCTGTTCCGGTATTCATCGCCGGACGGCACGATCGACCCGAACTGGAACCACAACGGCGCCATCAACGCGATTGCCGGCATCCTGAACGAGCGCGGCAATGTATTCGGTATGATGCCGCATCCCGAAAATCACGTCGAAGCCGCGATCGGACCGACTGACGGGCGCGGGTTATTTGCCGGACTGGCCGAGGTATTGGAGCGCGCGGCGTAATCGTGATCCCGAACGACGTCCGCATTACTCCCGAACTTGTTGCCGAGCACGGCCTCAAGCCGGACGAATACGACCGGATCCTGAAGCTCATCGGCCGCGAGCCGTCGCTCACCGAGCTCGGCATTTTCTCGGCCATGTGGAACGAGCACTGCTCGTACAAGTCTTCGAAGGTCCATCTGCGCACGCTGCCGACCAAAGGTCCTCGGGTCATCCAGGGGCCCGGCGAAAATGCCGGTGTCATCGACATCGGCGATGGGCTTGCGTGCGTGTTCAAGATGGAGAGCCACAATCACCCGAGCTATATCGAGCCTTATCAAGGGGCGGCGACGGGGGTCGGCGGCATCCTGCGCGATGTCTTCACCATGGGCGCGCGTCCAATTGCTTGCCTGAACGCGCTGTCATTCGGCGCGCCATCGCATCCGAAGACGCGTCATCTGGTGTCAGGCGTGGTGGCGGGGATTGGCGGCTACGGCAACTCATTTGGTGTTCCGACGGTCGGCGGCTCGGTGCGCTTTCATTCGCGCTATGACGGCAATTGCCTGGTCAACGCCATGGCGGTCGGAATCGCGCGCAAGGACCAGATTTTCTACGCCGCCGCCTCGGGCATCGGCATGCCGATCGTCTATCTTGGCTCGAAAACGGGGCGTGATGGAATTCACGGCGCGTCGATGGCGTCGGCGGAGTTCGATGAAGATTCGGAAGGCAAGCGCCCGACCGTTCAGGTCGGCGATCCGTTCTCGGAAAAGCTGCTACTCGAGGCCTGTCTTGAGATCATGCAGAAGGGATGCGTCATTGCCATTCAGGATATGGGCGCCGCCGGCCTGACCTGCTCGGCGGTGGAAATGGGCGCCAAGGGCGATCTCGGTGTCACGCTCGACCTCGACAGGGTGCCTTGCCGTGAAGAGGGCATGAGCGCGTACGAAATGATGCTCTCCGAGAGCCAGGAGCGCATGCTCATGGTTCTCAAGCCGGAGAAGGAGAAAGAGGCCGAGGCAATTTTCCGCAAATGGGGTTTGGATTTTGCGGTGGTCGGTGAAACGACGCCGTCGAAGCGTTTCATCGTGCGTCACGGCGGCGACGTGATGGCCGATCTGCCGATCAAGGAGCTTGGCGACCAGGCTCCGGAGTACAAGCGTCCATTCGTCAGTGCGGCGAAGCCGGCTGCGGTCGATGCCGAAAGCGTGCCGGCCCCGGTCGACGCAATTGAGGCGCTCGAAAGATTGCTCGCTGCTCCCGATCTCTGCTCCAAGCGGTGGGTGTGGGAGCAGTACGACCACGTCATTCTCGGCAATACCGTCCAGCGTCCGGGCGGCGACGCCGCGGTGGTGCGCATCGAAGAGGGGCCGAAGGGTCTCGCGCTCACCACCGATGTGACGCCGCGCTATTGCGAGGCCGATCCGTTCGAGGGCGGTAAGCAGGCAGTGGCGGAATGCTGGCGAAACCTGACCGCTGTCGGCGCTAAGCCGCTCGCCATCACCGATAATTTGAATTTCGGCAATCCCGAGCGGCCCGAGATCATGGGTCAGTTCGTGGGCTGCATCCGCGGCATTGCGGAGGCATGCAAGGCGCTCGAATTTCCGGTCGTGTCCGGCAACGTGTCGCTCTACAACGAGACCAATGGCCGCGCGATTTTGCCGACGCCGTCGATCGGCGGGGTCGGTCTCATCGAAGACTTTGCAAAGTCGGCGACGCTGGCCTTCAAGCGTGCTGACGAGACGATCATCCTGGTCGGCGAGACGACAGGTTGGCTCGGCCAATCAATGTATTTGCGTGAGCTGTGCGGCCAGGAAGAGGGCGCGCCACCGCCGGTTGATCTCACCGAGGAGCGCGAGAATGGGGACTTTGTCCGCGCGTTGATCCTCGACGGGGCAGCGACGTCGGCGCACGACCTTTCCGACGGCGGCCTTCTTGTCGGGCTCGCCGAAATGGCGATGGCCTCCGGGATCGGGGCGAGGCTCGACGCTGCTCCATCGGATATTCCCGCCCATGCCCATTGGTTTGGCGAGGACCAGGCGCGCTATCTTGTCACGGTGCCCGCGGACAAGACGGCTGACGTGCTGACGCGGGCAAGGGCTGTAAACGTGCCGGTGTGGGCAATCGGGAGAACGGGTGGCGACACGTTGACGCTTGCGGGCGAGCGTCCCATCCTAGTCACGATTCTGCGGGAACGTTTTGAATCATGGCTTCCGGCTTACATGGCCGGAGAGCTGTGAGGTTTGCGAGGACCTGCCGATGGCCATGGACGCCGTCGAAATCGAGCGCCTGATAAAGGCGCACATTCCTGATGCGGAGGTCACGATTCGGGATCTCGCGGGTGATGGCGACCACTATGCCGCGACCGTCATCGCTCCATCGTTCAAGGGCAAGTCGCGCGTGCAGCAGCATCAACTGGTCTACGAGGCACTCAAGGGGCAGATGGGCGGCGTGCTGCATGCGCTCGCTTTGCAGACCGGCACGCCGTGACAAGCCGCGTCTCTGTGCTTGCGCCCAAAGGTGCAATCGAGCCAACCGGCACCTGGGGTCTCGGCGCCCGCGCGGGCGATTTTGTATTCATTGCCGGCATGCGCGGCATCAATCCTCTCGATAATAAACTCGTCGACGGTGACGAGGCGCGCATTCGCCAGGCGTTTATGAATATGAAGCTGATCGCTGGGTCGGAAGGCGCAAGCCTCGCCGATTGTGTTCGCCTCACGGTTTTCGTCACCGACATGAGCAGGCTGCGTCCGCTGGTAAACAAGGTTCAGGAGGTGTTATGGGGCGGCGGCCCGTATCCACCGCGCACGATTGTTGAGGTCAGCCGACTGAACCAGGACGATATTTTCGAGGTCGAGGGCACATTTTATGCCCCGAAAAGCCGGTAAATTCGGTCGATGCTCTTGGGTTGGCGGTAACTTTTTTGGTACATATATCGATGATCACGGGGGCGCATGCCGCCCAACAGGACAAATTCCATGGCAATCGAGCAATTCATCGATAATGAAGTCAAAGGAAACGATGTGGTGCTGTTCATGAAAGGCACGCCACAATTTCCGATGTGCGGATTTTCCGGCCAGGTCGTGCAAATCCTCGACCATCTCGGGGTGGCCTACAAAGGCATCAACGTTCTTGAATCCGACGAAATCAGGAACGCCATCAAGGCCTATTCCAACTGGCCGACGCTGCCGCAGCTTTACGTGAAGGGCGAGTTTGTCGGCGGCTGCGACATCATCCGCGAAATGTTTCAGGCCGGCGAACTGCAGCAGGCGTTGAAAGAGAAAGGCGTGCCTGTCCGCCAGACCGCCTGACGCGTCTCCTAAGCGGACGCGACGAAGCGATAGGAACTGTCCTTGCGCTCGACCGTTCCCACGCCGGGATAAGGCAAGTGGAAGCCGATCAGTTTTGAGCGATCGGCGGCGAGCCGGTCGAGCAGCTTGCGCCTTGTGACAACCGCCTGATCCGGCACGTGGTCCGCAATCGGTTTCCATTCCGGATGCTGGAATGAGATCAGCGGGTGGGTGAGCACGTCGCCGCCCACAATCAGCCCGTCGCCGCCGGCAAGCTCAATGGATACGTGGCCTTGCGTGTGCCCGGGCGTGTCGATGATGCGCAGGCCGGAGACAATTTCGTCGCCGGCCTTGATCATTTTTACCTTGCCTTTGATGGCCGCGTAGTTGCGCCGGGCGCCCGTGACGAAACCCGCGCGTTCGGCCGGCAGCCCGCGTGTTGCGTTTTCGCCGGACCAGAAATCCCATTCCGTGGCGGCGACGTAAAAGGCCGCATCGGGAGTCACCAGGTCGTCCAGCTCGTCGACGGCTCCCCAAAGATGATCGGGATGCCCGTGGGTGAAAACCACCTTTGTGATCCTCGCCTTGTCGATGCCCGCCGCCTTGAGGTTGTCCCACAGCTTTCCGGCCGTCGGCATGAAACGGTCGCCCGACCCCATATCGACGAGGATCAGGTCATTGCCTGCGCGGATCAGCGTGATGTTGGTCGGCGAGTTGTACTGCTCGCGGGTCTGGCCGCCCGCCTTAAGGATGACTTCGCGCTCGGGCGGCGGCGCGTCGGGCGCGAGAAAGCTCGTTGGCAATACGAGGTGGCCGTCGCTCGCGACGGTAACGTCAAAGGCGCCGTGCCTGAACGCGTAGGGGGTGGCTGCAAGAGCGGGCAGGGCACGCGTGGCAAAACCCGCAGCGGCTGCGGCGAGAAACGTGCGGCGATCGAGTGTCGGCATTTACAGGCACAAGCAATGACGGAGGCCGATTGCCTTCTACGCCAAAGCAACACGGCCCGCCACTTGCATGAGGCGGGCACTGACGCGTGTTTTCCGCGAACTATTTCAGCCGGTTCATCAGCAGATAGATGACGCCCAGGACGAGCGCCAGGCCGACCAAGCTCGGCGTCGGGACGGAGCTTGCGAACTTCGTCACATTGTCAGCGACCGACAGAACAAAGCCCCCGGAGCCTTGTCCGAGGATCAGATAGATCAGCATGATCGCGAGAATGCCGACGAAGCCGAGCTCAACGAACTCCCACAGAAGCTCTTTCGCGTAGGCCATGTTGGCCATGAATTTGCGCATGGCGGAACCTCATGATGACACGTACGACCACTGGGTGGGGAGCGTCGCTCCCCACCCCGATTGCGTCAGCAATTCAGTCTAGACTGAGTGTACGCTTGGTCAGGCCATTTTCCGATTTGAGAACAGCCAGAGGACGATCCCGAGTGTGATTAGACCGACGAGACCGTTGCCGCCCATGTCCTTCACCCAGCCCATGATGTTCGCTGTCACGGCGCCGAAGAACGGAAGATTAGCCCCAACCAACAACGAGAGCACAATCGCCAATGCCAGGAGCATCAGCGCTAATTCCGTCAACGCCCCGATCCACTCTTTGAGAGTATCGATCCCTTTCATTGCGGAGTCTCCCTAGGCATGTCCTCACTGATTCGAGGACCGCGCGTCGTTATTAGCGCTTTTCGGCTACTAAATGTAGAGATTTGTCGCAACGTGGCCACAAAATAACCTGTGCACTGCCGCTTTAATCGGGGATAACTCGCGAATCACGGGCGATTTGGCACGGGGTGCCAAGTGATTCGCCCGATCTGAATCCTTGCTGTAACAAAACGGCCGGCGCGGGGGCGCCGGCCGTCGGATTCTCGACCGCTGCTGCGATCGCTTAACGCGAATAGTATTCCACGACGAGGTGCGGCTCCATCTGCACCGCATAGGGTACATCCGTGATCAGTGGCACGCGAGCGAGCTTCGCCGTCAACTTCGAGGCGTCGACCTCGATGTAATCGGGCACGTCACGCTCGGCCAACGCCTGCGCTTCCATGACCAGCGCGAGCTGTTTTGACTTTTCTTTCACCTCGACGACGTCGCCAACTTTCACCCGGTAGCTCGGGATGGTGACGCGCTTGCCGTTCACCTTGATGTGGCCGTGATTGATGAATTGGCGCGCTGCAAAGACCGTTGGCACGAACTTGGCCCGGAAGATCAGCGCATCGAGGCGCCGCTCCAAGAGGCCAATCATGTGCGCACCACTGTCGCCCTTGAGCCGGCGCGCTTCCTGGTAAATGCCGCGGAATTGCCGCTCGGAAATGTTGCCGTAATAGCCGCGCAGCTTCTGCTTGGCCTTGAGCTGCACACCGTAGTCGGAGAGTTTGCTCTTGCGGCGCTGGCCGTGCTGGCCGGGGCCGTATTCGCGCCGGTTAACCGGGCTCTTCGGCCGACCCCAGATGTTCTCGCCCATCCGGCGGTCGATCTTGTACTTGGACTCCATGCGCTTGGTCATTCGCGTCCTCGATTATCATTGCTGTTGGCTTGAGGATCGCGCCCTCCTCTGTCCCGGCAGGGCCGGAACCGACAGGCAGGGCCTCGAAAGCGCAAGGTCTTGCCACGGGTCGCGAAACGCCCGGCAGACCTCAAAGATCGCCGGGCGCGCGGGTTTTAGGGGCATCGGAACGGTCTGTCAAACCGGCCCAAAGGGCTGGGTTATCTCGCCGCAGCCGGTTTTTCTTGCATTCCCAGACTCCGGTGATCATGTTCACCGCGTCAGGCCGGGCCCCTCTGGCAGCCATGTGGCTGCGATGTCGGACTGATTACGTCATTCGGTGGGCCCGATGTATCTGACAGGTTTCCCTCAGCCCCCTCGCTTCAGACCGCGTCCACCGGGCCGCGATCCACGCTCGCCTGGCCTTGCGTTCGTCGCTGTCCTGATGGTGGCGCTCGCCATATTCGTTCTCGTGCTGCCGCACTCCGTCGTACTGCCGGTATTCAGCCTGTGGGCACTTTCGGCGGCGGCCTGCGCCGCTCTTCTCGCCATCTTTCCGCTTCGCAGGAGAACCTCCTATGCGGGTGCCGCCTGGGACATGGCCGGCGCATTTACATTGGTCGGCTGTGCAGCGGCTATTCTCGGGGAGATCGAGCCGATTATTGAATTTATCCGCCCGTCGGGGCCCCGGAGCAAAGTGAATGATTGACCTCTCCATGCTGCCGCAGGGTGCGATTACCGCGATTCTGCAGGTGATCATGATCGACCTGGTGCTCGCCGGCGACAATGCGGTGGTGATTGGCCTTGCGGCTGCGGGTTTGCCGCCTCCGCAAAGGAGCAAGGCGATCCTTGTCGGCATTATCGCGGCAACGGCGCTGCGCCTGGCCTTCGCGGCGATTGCTGTGGAGCTTCTCGAAATTGCCGGCTTGCTGCTTGCCGGCGGCATTCTGTTGCTGTGGGTGTGCTGGAAGATGTGGCGGGACTTGCGAGGCCCCGGCCCGGAAGACACAGAGGCCGCTCTCACGAAGGGGGAGGCGCATGTTCCGCAAAAGACCTTTGCGCGGGCCGCCTGGCAGATCGTGGTTGCCGATGTGTCGATGTCACTCGACAACGTGCTCGCAGTGGCGGGCGCGGCGCGGGACCATCCCTATGCGTTGATATTCGGGCTTGGCCTGTCGATTGTCCTGATGGGTGTTGCCGCGACCTTTATCGCCCGGTTATTGAACAGGCACCGATGGATCGCCTATGTGGGTCTCGCGATCATTCTCTATGTCTCGCTCGAAATGATCTGGCGTGGATTTTGGGAAATCGAACCGCATGTTTTCGGCTAGAACCCGTAGCGCGCAAGCGAGGCGGCGAGCGTGGGCGAGGGCGTACGTCCGGACGTGAAAACGATACGCGGTGACGCCGGCAATTCCCCGTTCGGGCGCGTGCGCATCAGGTCCATCACCCGGCGCGCAATGGCCGGTGCGGGGTCGAGCCAGGTGACCGGCCAGCGTGCGTTTGCACGGAACCGCTCGAGCAGAAGCGGATAGTGCGTGCAAGCAAGCACAATGGTGTCGGTGCGCCTGCCGTCCTTGTCGATGAAGCAGCGCGCTATTTCGCCTGCAATTGCCGCGTCGGCAACGGGGGCGCCGGCGAGTTCGGCTTCAGCACATGCAGCGAGCCGTGTCGAGCCGACCAGGTGCACGTCGCACCCGGAACCGAATTCGCGGATTAGTGCATGGGTATATTCGCGCCCGACGGTTGCCTGCGTGCCGAGCACGGCAACCCGTTTTGTCGTCGATTGTGAGCAAGCCGGCTTGATCGCGGGGACCGTGCCGACGAAAGGCACGCGAAAGTGCGCGCGTAATTCGCCAAGCGCAAGCGTGGACGCGGTGTTGCAGGCCACCACCACAAGATCGGGACTGCTGTCCGAAATGGCGCGCCCGGCGATGTCGATGACGCGCTCGATCAACCGGTCCTCGTCGAAATTTCCGTATGGAAAGCCCGCGTCATCGGCGACATAGATGAAATTTGCATCAGGCCGCGCCGACCGCACCTCCTGGAAAACCGTCAGGCCGCCGAGACCGGAATCGAACAGCAATATCGTGGGTGCTTTGGGCATCTCGGACGAAATCACCCGGATCCGAAGACCCGCTTGAAGATGGTGTCGACGTGCTTGAAATGGTGGTCGAGGTTGAAGTTGGCCTCGAGCTCCTTGTCCGTGAGCCTTGCGCGCACGTCCTTGTCCGCCTTGAGAAACGACAGGAAATCGCCTTCGCCGGCCCACACTTTCATGGCGTTGCGTTGTACGAGGCGATAGGCGTCTTCACGCGCCACGCCCTTTTGGGTGAGCGCGATCAGCACGCGCTGCGAGTGGATCAACCCGCCAAGTTTGTCGAGGTTTTTCTGCATTGCGGCCGGGTAGACAATGAGCTTGTCGACGATCGAGGCGAGCCGCGCGAGCGCGAAGTCCAACGTTATGGTGGCATCCGGACCGATCATGCGCTCGACCGAGGAGTGCGAAATATCTCGCTCGTGCCAGAGCGCCACGTTTTCCATGGCCGGGAGTGCATAGGCGCGCACCATCCGCGCGAGTCCGGTCACATTTTCGGACAGGACCGGGTTGCGTTTGTGCGGCATCGCCGAGGAGCCTTTTTGTTTCTCGGAAAAATATTCCTCGGCCTCGAGAACCTCGGTTCGTTGCAGGTGGCGGATTTCGGTCGCCAGTCGCTCGATTGAAGAGGCGACAACACCGAGCGTGGCAAAATACATGGCGTGCCGATCGCGCGGGATGATCTGCGTGGACACCGGTTCGACCGAAAGGCCCATGGCCTTGGCGACATGCGCTTCGACGCGCGGGTCTACCTGCGCGAAGGTGCCAACCGCGCCGGAAATCGCGCAAGTGGCGACTTCCTTGCGTGCCGCTGTCAGCCGATCGCGCGCGCGCGCAAACTCGGCATAGGCATAAGCCAGTTTGAGGCCGAAGGTGGTGGGCTCTGCGTGGATGCCGTGCGAGCGCCCGACCGTCGGTGTGAGCTTGTGTTCGAACGCGCGGCGCTTGAGCGCTGCGAGCAGCGCTTCGATATCGGCGATCAGGATGTCCGCGGCGCGCACCAACTGCACGTTCAGGCAGGTGTCGAGCACGTCGGACGACGTCATGCCCGAATGCACAAAACGCGCTTCCGGGCCGACGATTTCGGAAAGGTGGGTGAGGAACGCGATGACGTCGTGTTTGACCTCGGCCTCGATGGCATCGATCCGCGCAACGTCGAATTTGGCCGGCTTCCCCTTTTCCCAGATCTTTTTGGCGGCCTCTTTGGGAATGGTGCCAAGCTCCGCCATCGCGTCGGCGGCGTGGGCCTCGATTTCAAACCAGATGCGGAATTTGGTTTCCGGAGACCAGATCGCGGTCATCTCAGGGCGGGAATAGCGCGGAATCATCGTGCGATCGGGGCCTCCGGGTAGGGACTAGCACGATGCGGGTCTTCGGCAAACCGTCCCGCAGCCGGCGCCATGCTACTTTTTCCGGTCGAAATCATGCGTTGCGGTGATGTCGATCTCCGCTCCTTGCATGTTGAAGAATTCGCTCAGCGTGGTGCGCGCGCGCGCCGTGACTTTAACCGATTGGCGAAGGCGCCCCGCTGAAATGGGCTCCACGCTTTGTTTGACGCTGACGTCCTCCAGTGTGGACGAGGTCTGGATGTGCTTTATGAAAATTCCATCGGCATCAGCGTCGGTGTTGCGTTCCGGATTGGCTGATTGGGAGAGTGCAACAGCGGTGCTGTCGGCCGCGGCAGTGACCGCGGCCTTGATCGATCTGACGTCGCTCATTTCGCCGAGATAGAGCCAGCCGATGAATAGCATGGCCCCTAAGGCCACGATGAACATGATCTTGTTCACGCCGCTTCCCCGCGCGCGAGCGCTGCGGCGTGACGGATAGCCGCGATATTGGCCTTGTAGTTACCACCCTTGAATACGGCTGAACCGGCGACGAGCACGTTGGCGCCGGCGCGCACGACCTCGGCGGCGTTCTGCGCCGTCACGCCGCCGTCGACTTCGATGTCGATCGGGCGGGCGCCGATGAGTGTGCGCACATCGCGCAGCTTGTCGAGTGCGGCCGGGATGAAAGCCTGGCCCCCAAACCCGGGGTTGACCGACATGATGAGAATGAGATCGACCAGGTCGATGACGTGTTCAATGCTCGATACCGGCGTCGCGGGGTTCATCGTGACACCCGCTTTCTTGCCGAGCGCACGGATCGCCTGCAGCGAGCGGTGCACGTGAGGTCCGGCCTCGACGTGCACCGTTATGATGTCGGAGCCCGCTTTCGCGAAAGCATCGAGATAAGGATCGCAAGGCGCGATCATCAGATGGACGTCGAGCGTCCTCTTTGTGAGTGGACGGATCGCCTGAACGACGGCCGGACCGATTGAGATGTTGGGCACAAAATGCCCGTCCATGACGTCGACGTGGATCCAGTCCGCGCCGGCGGATTCGACCGTGCGGATTTCCTCGCCGAGTCTGGCGAAATCGGCCGAAAGAATGGACGGCGCGACGATGAGCGGGCGCATAACGGCCTCCGGAAAGGTTCGGGTAACACGCGCCGGACAAACGGGCAACGCCGCACGCCACCCATGCACCGGCTTGTTTAACGCTTTGCGGAAACGCGCCGTGCCAACGGTTTCAGCAAATGCGGCAGGAGGTAGATCGGAAACTGGACCAGCGCGAAATAGAGCCAGGCAAGGTCGGGGACAACGAAACCCGTGGCTGCCAGCATCAGGCCGATGTTGCGGTTGCCGGCGATCAGACCGATGGCGAACGCGCGGGCCCGGCCCGCGCGCAGGAAGACAAGAGCGGTGAGCGCGATCATGGCGAGCGCGAGAGCAAAAGCCAAAGCGGTCAATTCCACGACAAGCAGCGGATCGGCGCGAAAGTGGTCGACGACGCCGTCCATCGCGGCGATCGCAAATGTCGACATGGCAATCATGCTCAAGCCGTCGATGCGTTCACGCTGGGCCTCGATAAAGGCATCGCCGGTAATGCGACGGATAACAGTCGCGCCAAGAGCGCACCCGGCGATGATCGCCAATAGCTTCAATCCGAAGGCGACAGGTGAGGCGAGTGCGGTGCCGAGGTAGATGTAGGTGAACAGGCTCGCGGTCAGCGGTGTGATTGCAGTCGACACGATCAGGCTGGCAAGGGTCAGCGCAACATCGAGCCCCAGCACGGCAGCGAGCGCCGGCGATGACGTCAGGCCCGGCGCCGAAATTTGCAGCACGAGCATGAAGTAGAGACCGGGTGCGAGATGGTCCATGCCGAACAGGACGAACACGGCGCCGAGCATCAGAGGCACAACCAGCATCACCCAAATGGTCGCTGCGGCAATCAGCCCGGGCCTGGTCCAATGGGCGCGGAGCTCCTTCGGGTTCACCCTGAGGAATGCGAGCGTCAGCATCACGACGATCGCTTCGCCGAGATATGGTTTGAAGGCCTTTGAGAGCAGCGGCACGGATAGGCCGATGAAGATCGATGCTGCCGCCACCAGCGTGCCGTGACGGCCGGCCAAAGCCAGCGCTGCCGCGGGCAGCCTCAACCAGTTCATTGCGGAAAACTCCGGCGGATGGGCTGCCTTGATAGCGCCTTCGGGTCCGACGATCCATATAAAGGGTAGCGGCGCAGCTCGGCGCCCCACGGATAGGTGATATGGCACGTACTGATGCAATGGTCCTCGGTGCCGGCATCGTCGGCACCTCAATCGCACTTCATCTCGCGAGGCGCGGGCTTAGCGTCGCGCTGGTCGACCGCGCCGGCATCGGCGAACAGACGTCCTATGGCAATGCGGGGATCATCGAAGGCAATACGATATTTCCGCCGGCATTTCCGTCCAGCGTCAGCGCGTTGTTGCGCATCGCATTCAAACGCGCGAGCGAAGCCAACTATCACGTTTCCTTTCTGCCGAAGATCGCCCCCTGGCTGCTGGCATTCCGCGCGGCCTCCCGGCCGGAAAAGCTGGCGGAGACGGCTCGTCTGATCCGCCCGCTATTCTCTCGCGCGGTCGCCGAGCATGAGGTGCTGCTGGCCGAGGCGGGCGCAACGAAATATCTGCGTAAGACCGGATGGCTCAAGGTTTACCGCGCCGAAACGAGCTTCAAGTCGCTCGCGCCCGAGTTCGACCTGGCCGCCAAGTTCGGGTTGCCGCTGCAATCCCTCGATACGGCCGCGGCCCTGGCGCTCGAACCGTCTCTCAATCCGGTCTTCGCGCACGGGGTGTTCTGGCCGCAGGCTGCGAGCATCAGCAACCCACTTGGCGTCACACGGGCTTATGCGGCGCGTTTTGCCGGGCTCGGCGGCGTCTTCCTGACCGGTGATGCGCGGACGCTGCACCGTTCCGGCAGCAATTGGCGGGTAGAGACAGACCAAGGTGCGCTCGATGCAAGCCAGTGCGTCATCGCCCTCGGTCCCTGGGCGTCCGATCTGTTCAGGCAGCTAGGCATTACGCTGCCGCTCGCGGTCAAACGGGGTTATCACCGCCATTTCCGCTCGCAGGGTAATGCGGGGCTTGCGCGTCCCGTGCTCGACGCCGACGTCGGTTACCTGGTCACACCGATGGAGCAGGGTATCCGCATAACGACCGGTGCCGAATTCGCCGCGCGTGACGCTCAGCCCTCGCCCGTGCAGTTTGACCGTATCATGCCTCGGGCGCGCGAGCTTTTTCCGCTCGGCGAACGGGTCGACGACAAAACCTGGATGGGCAGCCGGCCGTGCTTGCCCGACTCCCGTCCGGTGATTGGCCGCGTGCCGAAACTGTCCGGGCTATGGCTGGCCGTCGGACATGCGCATTGGGGCCTGACGCTCGGCCCCGCGACTGGCCGGCTCATCGCGGAAATGATAGCCGGCGAAACACCGTTTTGTGATCCGGCGCCGTACCGTGCCGAGCGCTTCAACTAGCGCGCGCCGGCGTGATCTCGCGGAAATCGTAGCGGTCGCGGATATAGGAATTGAAGAAAGTGCCCTTAGAAAACGCGGACTGAAAAGACGCCGCGACCTCGACCGGAACATCGACATATTCATAGACGCGGCCAGTCACGAACCTGACGGCGAGCCGCTCTCGCGCATGGTCATATCTGATATCGGCAACCGCACTCGATGGCATGATCCGACAACGCATAAACCATCGCGAAGTTCAGAGTCATGCAAAGCGATCACGCCAGCATTGCACTGTACTATTGAATGGTAACGTTGTGGCTTCGTAGATGCCGCGAGCGATTGCGCGTGCGAGCACATTGGCTGCAAGCATCCCGAGTTCACTGAGAGAAAACACCGGATCGGGCAAGGGTTTTGCACCCATGCTCGTCGCGAATACCACATCGCCATCGAGCGGGGTGTGGACGGGGTAGATTGCGCGCGACAAGCCGCTTTGTGCCATCACGGCAAGGCGTTTTGCCTGTGCCTTGGTAAGCTTTGCATCCGTAGCGACCACCACGAGTGTCGTATTCTCACCCGGGTCGCCCTTGCTGCGGAATTTCAGCGCGTCGGGAGGAAACGTCGCCGGCCAGCCGCGGCCGCCGAATTCCTTGTCTTGTTCGAAAGGCGCAGCCCAAAAATGCGGTCCGTCTCCGATCGTCATGCTGCCGGCTGCGTTGGCTGCCGCGATTGCGCCGACGGTCAGTCCGCCGCGCGTTTTTGCGCTGGCCGATCCGATCCCGCCCTTGAGGTTAACGGTTGTCGCGCCTAACCCCGCACCGACGCTCCCCAATGCGAAATCCTTAGCTGCAATTTTTGCGGCTTCGTAGCCGAGGTCCCGATAGGGCGGAAAACGGCCCCAATTCTTGTCGCCGCCCGACAGCAGATCAAACAGAATTGCACCAGGCACGATCGGAACACGCGCCTCGCGAACTTGAAACCCGCGGCCCTTCTCGCGCAGCCACGCTTGCACACCGGACGCGGAATCGAGCCCAAAGGCGGATCCGCCGGACAGCACAATGGCATCGATGCCTTCAACGGTCTGCGCCGGGTCGAGTAGGGCGGTCTCGCGTGTGCCCGGCCCGCCGCCGCGAATGTCGACGCTCGCGACCACTGCTGAATCGAAAATGATCGCCGTTACGCCGGAGCCGAGCTTGGCGTCGCCCGCATGGCCAACCCTCACGCCCGGAATATCGGTGATCAAATTTCGCAAAGATGCCTCCTGCAAGGAAAGCGGAGACGATTTGCAGCGGCCCGTCAATCGTCCCGTTCACGGTTCGATCACTTCGAAGTCAGACCGGCCGCGGCCACTTGCCACTGCCGTACCTGCTGGCGCATCTAGGGCGCATGCATGCCGATGTCACGTACCTGGCGGCATTGATCGCCGGCCTTGTCAGCTTTCTCTCTCCCTGCGTGCTGCCGCTGGTGCCGCCTTATCTTGTGTTCCTGGCGGGCACATCGCTTGAGCGATTTGCCGACAGGGAAGTCGAGCAGCGCGTCAAACGCGAAACAGTCACCGCCGCGGTGCTGTTCGTTCTGGGTTTTTCCACCGTCTTTATCGCGCTGGGCGCCAGCGCCAGCGTGATCGGTTCGCTCATTCGCGCCTACTCAGGTCCGCTCGCCACCGTCGCCGGAATCATCATCATCATCATGGGTCTGCATTTCCTCGGCGTCACGCCGATCGCGCTCCTGCACCGCCAGAAGCGATTGGACGTCGCCAAGCCCGTCGGCCTGTGGGGCGCCTACGTCATCGGGCTTGCTTTTGCCTTCGGTTGGACGCCGTGCATCGGGCCCATTCTCGCCGCCATCCTGGCGGTAGCGGCGTCGGAGCAGACGGTGACCAAGGGTGCGAGCCTGCTCGCGGTCTACTCGCTGGGGCTCGGTATTCCTTTCGTTATTGCCGCTTTCGCAATCGAGCCCTTCGCGGCCTTTCTCTCGCGCTTCCGCAATTATCTACATCGTGTCGAGCAGGCCATGGGCGCGTTGCTGGTCTTGACCGGGATCGCGTTCCTGACTGGCAGCATCAACCAGATGAGCGTGTGGCTGCTGGAGACTTTTCCGGTGCTGGGGAAGATCGGCTGAAAAAAGAAGGCCCGCCGAATGGCGGGCCCTTTTTCTGCGTTGGCGGAGTTGTTCTCGTCAGCTTCCGCCCTGGAGCTCAGAGTATTTTCCGTTCTTCCAGACGTAGAACACGTAGTCGATGACGGTGATGTCGCCCTTCGCATCATAGGAAATCGGGCCAAGGACGGTATTCCATTTGCCCTTGTGGATCGTCTCGGCGACCTTCTTGGGGTCGGTCGTCTTGGCTTGTGCTGCAGCCTGCGCCCACACCTGCACCGCGGCATAGGTGTAGAGAACATAGCCCTCCGGGTCGATGTTCTTGGCCTTGAATTTATCGACCACGGCTTTTGCGGTAGCGCGCTTTCGCGGATCGGCGCCGAAGGTGAACATCATGCCTTCGCCGTCGGGGCCGGTGATCGACCAGAACTCATTGGTGGCGATGGCGTCGCCGGAGATCATCTGCGCTTTCAGGCCCTGCGCACGCATCTGCCGTAGGATTAGCCCCGCTTCCTGATGGTAGCCACCGACATACACAACATCGATCGCTGCAGCTTTCAGCTTGGAAACCAACGCGTTGAAGTCTTTGTCGCCCTTCGTATACGCCTCAAAAAGCTTTTCTTTTCCGCCCGCTTTATTGAGCGCCTTCTTGGTTTCGTCGGCGAGACCTTTTCCATAGGTGGTCTTGTCGTGCAGGATCGCGATGTTCTTGCCCTTGTAGGTCTTCGCGATGAAGGCGCCGGCGACGCCGCCTTGCTGGTCGTCGCGGCCGCAGACACGGAACGTGTTCCACAGCTTGCGTTCAGTGAAGGTCGGGTTGGTGGAGGCCGGCGTGATCTGCAGCACGCCGCCTTCGGCATAGGCTTCGGACGCCGGGATCGACGATGACGAGCAATAGTGTCCGGCGACGAATGGCACCTTCATGCCAGCCATTTTCTCGGCAACGGAGCGCGCCTGCTTTGGATCGCAGGCATCGTCACCGACCTCGAGCTTGAGCTTTTTCCCCAGCACGCCGCCGGCGGCGTTAATGTCGGCAACCGCGAGCTCGGCGCCATCCTTCATCTGCTTTCCGAAGGTTGCCTCACCGCCCGTCATCGGGCCTGCCACGCCAATGGCGATGTCTTGCCCGAACGCGGAGCCTGCGAATGCCAGGCTGGCGCCGAGCGCAAATCCAATAAGCCGCAACTTTTTCATCGTCGACCTCCCGAGTGCGCTGCCTGCGGGGTGCCGCTGTCCGGCCGGTCCCGCGAAGTTCGATCGATCATATCGCGTCTGGAAAATTGGGAAAGCGGGCAGGGAGACTATTTCGCCGCACGGGCGCGCCAGCTCAGCAGCCCGGTGCGTTCATACAGCCATGGATATTGTGTAACCATTTGGGAGGTGCGGGAGACCCGGAACGAGAGGGAAGCGACCGCGAGCAAGAACAGCGTATCAACGATATAGGAGAGCAGTGCGAGCAAATCTGCTTCGAATAGCGCAAAATGTACAAAGCGGACGGCTGCGCCGAGCAGCGCGATGTAAACGACCAGATGCCAGAAAGGTCGCCAAGTCTGTGCAATGGCCTGCCCGGTAAGCCAGGCTGCCGCGCCGCCGATGGCGCCGGTCACCAGGAGGACCTGCAGGAAGGTCTCGGTGGCGTAGAGTTCCCACATTACGTCACGTCTTGCCTTGCGCCTGATCGATGCGACTGCCTTCAAGGTACGCCGCGCGGATTTCCGGACGCTTGAGCAATTCGCGGCCAATTCCGCTGAGCGTGATCTGGCCATTGATCATGACATATCCGCGATGCGCGAGCTTGAGCGCATGGAATGCATTTTGCTCGACCAAGAATACGGTCAGGTTGTCGCGCCCGTTCAATTCCCGAATGGCAGAGAAAATCTGGTGAACCAGGAGGGGTGCGAGCCCGAGCGACGGCTCGTCGAGAAGTAACAGGCGTGGGCGACTCATCAACGCGCGGCCGATCGCCAGCATTTGCTGCTCGCCACCCGACAGCGTGCCGCCGCGCTGGTGCAAACGCTCTCGCAAGCGTGGGAACAGCTGGAATACGCGCGCCAAGTCCTCGCCAAAATGCGCAGGGTCGGCGACCGAAGCGCCCATCTGCAGATTCTCCATCACCGTCATACGCGAAAAGATGCGGCGGCCTTCCGGTGCCTGCGCGATTTGCAGCTTGGCGATTTCGTGCGTCGGCAGGCGTGTGATGTCGCGGCCTTCGAACAGGATATGGCCTTCGCGGGCGCGCGGCGTTCCGAAAATGGTCATCATCAGCGTCGACTTCCCGGCGCCGTTGGCGCCGATCAGTGCAACGATCTCGCCCTGATTGACTTCGAGATCGACTCCTCTGAGCGCAGGGATGTTGCCGTAATAGGTTTTCACCCCTCGCACCGTGAGCATCGGATGTCCATGCGTGTCTTGCATCGGCGCGGCCATGCTTATTCGCGCGCCTCCGCTTCGACATGCTCGACCTCTTCGTCGGCAACGCCAAGATAAGCCGCGATGACCTTCGGATCATTGCGTACTTCGGCGGGCTTGCCGTCGGAAATCTTCACGCCGTAGTCGAGCACCACGATGTGATCGGAAATCTGCATCACCACCGACATGTCATGCTCGATCAGCAAGATCGAGGTGGCGTGTTTTTCGCGAATATAAAGAAGAAGATCGTTCAGTTCGGCGCTTTCGCGCGCATTAAGGCCTGCGGCCGGTTCATCAAGGCAAAGCAGTGCCGGATCGGTGCACATGGCGCGCGCGACCTCCAGCCGCCGCTGAGCGCCGTAAGGTAGTTCGCCGGCGGGATCATCGGCGCGCTGCGAAAGTCCGATGCGATCGAGCCAATATTTTGCCTTATCGATCGCTGCCCGTTCCGCATTGCTGAAAGCCCGCAAGCCCAGCATGCCGATGACGGTATAGCCGGATGCCAGCATCAGCGAATTGTGCTGCGCGACCAGCAGATTTTCCAGCCCGGTCATGGCGGGAAACAGGCGGATATTCTGAAAGGTGCGCGCCACGCGCGCATGCTTGGCGATGCGGAAGTCGATCAAGCGTTCGAGAAGATAATCGCGCCCGTCCGGATGCGTGAGTCTAATCATCCCGACGGTCGGTTTGTAGAAGCCGGTGATGCAGTTGAACACCGTGGTCTTGCCGGCACCGTTCGGCCCGATGATTGCGGTGATGTCGCCTCGCTGCGCACTGAACGACAGATCATCCACCGCCAGCAGGCCGCCGAAGCGCATGGTGAGGTGCTCGACGTTAAGAATCGGTTCGCTCATCCGCGACCTTCCTCGCGTGCCAGCGCAATATCAACCGGCTTCTCTTTCTTCAGAAATACCGAAGGCGTGCGTGTCGAGATCAAGCCACGCGGTCGCCAGATCATGATAGCGACCATGGCGAGACCGAATACGACCATGCGGTATTGTTGAAACTCGCGAAAGAATTCGAAGCCGCCGAGCATCACGGTGGCGGCAATGGCGACGCCGATCTGCGAGCCCATGCCACCCAGGACGACGATCGCGAGGACCATTGCCGATTCCTGAAATACGAAAGATTCAGGGCTGATGAATCCCTGTCGCGTGGCGAAGAACGAACCGGCAAAGCCTCCGAACATGGCGCCCATCGCAAATGCCGTGAGCTTGGTGTTGGTGGTGTTGATGCCGAGCGAGCGGCAGGCGACTTCGTCCTCACGCAGGGCCTCCCACGCTCGGCCGATCGGAAGCCGCCGCAGCCGGATGGTGACCGCATTAGTGAGTAGCGCCAGCGCCAAGATCACGTAGTAGAGAAAGACCACGCGGTGCGTCGGAGAAAATTCGAGGCCGAAGGTGTGCGCGAATCCGCCTTCTTCCGAGTTGAATGGCAGGCCGAAAAAGCTCGGACGCGGAATGCTTGATATGCCGTTCGGCCCGCCGGTAAGACTTTGCCAGTTGATCAGGACGAGCCGGATGATCTCACCGAAGGCAAGCGTGACGATGGCGAGATAATCACCGCGCAGGCGGAGCACTGGAAATCCGAGCAGAACGCCCCAGAACGCCGCGAGGATCCCGGCAAGCGGCAGGCAAATCCAGAATGACAGGCCGAAACTCTGCGCGAGCAATGCATAGGAATAGGCGCCGACCGCGTAGAATGCGACATAGCCAAGGTCGAGCAGGCCGGCGAGGCCAACCACGATATTCAGACCCCAGCCGAGCATGACGTAAGTGAGGATTTGAATGCTCAAATCGAGCAAGTAACGGTTATTGTAAAATATGATTGGCGCCACGGCCGCGAAGACGAGCAATGCGGGACCGAGGAATTGCGCGATATGAGCTGTGAAGCGGCGGACGGATTCCGGCACATAGCTCGACCCGTCTAAAGTCGCACCGGAAAACAGGGTTTCGCGCAGAAACACGCCGACAAAGGCGATTGCCACGAGCACGGCCAGCGTCTCGAAGCGTGCGGTTAGCTCGAGCGCGCCGCCCGGACCGGTATCGGTGCGGATGCCGACGAGCAGCGAGAACAAACCGAACGCAACCAGCGCGGCCAGGGCGGCGCGTTTCAGCGCGCCGGCAAAATCACGGTGTCGCGAGCTGCTCCCCTCCTGCGTCACACGGATTCCTGTTTGCGTTAGACCTTCTCAATTTCGGGACGGCCGAGAATTCCGGTCGGTAGGAAGATCAGGACGATCACCAGGATCGAGAATGCGGCAACGTCCTTGTATTCGATGGAAAAATACGCCGACCAGAATGTCTCGATCAGGCCGATCAGCAGCCCGCCAATCATTGCGCCCGGCAGCGAGCCAATGCCGCCCAGCACTGCAGCCGTGAACGCCTTCACCCCGGCAACGAAGCCGATATAGAAATCGACCACGCCGTAATAGAGCAGATGCATGATACCGGCGACGGCGGCGAGCGCGGCGCCGATGACGAACGTGTACGAAATCGTGCGGTCGACGTTGACGCCAAGCAGCGACGCCATTTTCAGATCTTGCTCGCAGGCGCGCATGTCCCGCCCCAGCCGTGTTTTCGCGACGATCCAGGAAAACACCGCCATCAGCACGACTGTTGTGACGACGACAATGATCTGCACGTTGGAGAGCTGCACGACGAAAATCGGGCTGTCGATCAGCGTATAGCCGTCCGTGATCAGAGGCGGCAACGGCTTCACGCGAGCGCCCTGCGCGATCTGCACGTAATTCTGCAGCACGATCGACATACCGATGGCGGAGATCAACGGCGCGAGTCGAAAGGAATGCCGCAGCGGCCGGTAAGCAACACGCTCGACGGTCCAGCCATAGAGCGAGGTAAGCGCCATCGCGATCAGCAATACCAGGAACAGCGCCAGTGGCACGGCGGTAACGCCCATGGCGACCAGCGCAAGGAACGCGATCAGCGCGATAAACGCGCCGACCATGAAAATATCGCCGTGCGCGAAATTGATCATGCCGATGATGCCGTAGACCATCGTGTATCCGATGGCGATCAGCCCGTAGATCGAACCGAGCGTAACCCCGTTGATCAATTGCTGAAGGAAATATTCCATGCCGTCCCCATTTCCCGAGGTCATCCGGCTGACGACCAACAGGCCCCACGTAGAAGGCTTAACAGGGCAAAACGCGAGCGGCAACGCCACGGGATGCCGCTGTTAGTTGAAATTGTTTTGCGTTGAGTGAATGGGCTCCGAACTGGCAGCCAGGCCGGTCAAATGCCCGACGCAACCGCCGCGCTTGCGATCGGGGCAGCGATCCTGCCCCGATCGTGTGTCTAGTGAAGGCCACCAAAAAGCCAGATCAGCACGAGAATCGGGATCGGCACTCCAACCAGCCAAAGAAGCATATAGCGTCCCATCGTCGGTTCTCCTTGTTGCAAAAGGGAACTCGACACGTGAGCGCAAGTTCCAGACACATTGCTTCAGTGAATCGTGAATGGATCGTGGAACGAATGCATTGGCCGCGGATTGACTCTCGCCATGGAAAACCAGCGATCGAAGTGGCGAACCAATATTGGAGAGGAAAGAACGATGAACCAGAATCCAAACCAGAAGCCCGGCCAACAGCAGCAGGGTGGCCAACAGGGCGGCCAGGAGAAGCCCGGTCAGCAGCAGCAAGGTGGCCAGAAGCCCGGCCAGCAGCAGCAAGGCGGACAGCAGGGCGGACAGCAGAACCAGCAGAACCGCTAATTCGCTGAAGCAAGTTCAGAAGCCCCGCACGAAAGTGCGGGGCTTCGCCTTTTCCACCGCCATAGCTATCGATGCCTGGCTCGCATATGCTTGGACATGGGCAACGTCTCGGCACTGCCGTTGTTTCACTTGTACGGCGATCCGCCTGACGACTCCGCGTTTGACTTCATTCACATCGAAACGATCGCCTCGCGCTCATCCATTCATGATTGGACGATCCGCGCGCACCGCCACCGCAATCTTTTCCAGATCCTGTTGATCGAAAAGGGCGGGGGCGAAATGAGTTTCGAAACCGCGACGGCTCGTTTCGTGGCGCCCGCCGTTATTCTTGTACCTGCAACGACGGCGCACGGATTCCGCTTCACGCCTCAAGTCACGAATGGCTGGGTGGTGAGTTTTACCGAAGACGTTGCCGACGCTCTCGGCGATCAGTCAGGTGAAGCGCTTGCACGGCTGAAAGCAGTAGCCGTCGAGCCGATTCTGCCGCTCGCCGGTGTAGCGGAGGCCAAGCGCCTTTCGGCATTGTGCGCCGATCTGCACGAGGAGGATTCGCTCGCGCGTGAAGGTCACCGGCTTGCGATGCGAGGGTTGCTTGCGCTGATCGCGATTGAAGTCGTGCGTCTGGCAGTAAGTCGGGCACGGAGCGGCGCAGTGACGCTGTCGCGATACGACGCACGCGTCGATGAGTTGCGCCGCCTCGTCGACGAACATTTCCGCAAGGAACGGCTGATCAGCTTTTATGCCGAAAAACTGGCGATGACATCCGACCGTCTTAATGACCACGTTAAACGGGCTACCGGCGTCACTGCGGGTCATCTCATCCGGCAGCGTGTTCTTACCGAAGCCAAACGGCAGCTTGTATTCACCAACCAGGCGATCCATGAAATCGCGTATGATCTCGCCTTTTCCGACCCGTCGCATTTCACCCGCTTTTTTCGCAAGCAGACCGGCATGACGCCGCAAGCGTTTCGCGACGGTCGCGGCGGATAGACCCGCTTTCTGCGATTTTCGCGCAGGAACTCGGCGCTGCGTGGTTAACGCGCGAGCATTGAGCGGGCGGCCGGTAAGGTAAAATTTCGGTTTATTTTGAATTTCGGATTTGAAGCGATTAGCAGTGGTCCCTGGTCAGGGAGGGATCCGTGCAAAAAATTTCCACGGTCACCGCGTCGATTATCGTTCTTGTCGCTCTCTATTTCACATTGTCCTGGGGATACGAGGCGCTCTGGGTATTAACCTCGCCGAGCTACGGCTTTGAGGATGTGTGGCGCTCGCAATTTCTGTTCGGCATCGGCCGGCTGTTCGATCTGAGCCCGGTCGGGTTGATCAAACTTGCGGCATTTTTTGCAACGCTCAAGCTCGCTGTCGCCTGCATCTGCGCATTCCATATCGCTGATCGTGCGCGCTGCTTTGTGCGTGGGCAGCCCAATTCGGACATTCTGGAAGCCGGGCTCATCCTGGTCGTGCTGATCAGCATCGCGTCGGTCGGTCCAGCGTCATGGGCGAACAGCGCCGATTTGATGCGCGAGCATACCTATCAGTTGCTCTTTGCCGCCATTGCGACCGGGTTGTGCATATTCGAACGCAGCTATGCGCACCGCGCCGAAACGTCGGAAGCCAAGCCGCAGCCCGCGATCGATGCGGCCGCGACAAAGGCGGCTCCTCGACTTGACGTTTGATGCTGCAGCGATGCTCGACGCAGCTATTTTGGTCGCGCCTCGTATAGGCCGCGATCCGCTGGCTGCAGCCTTCCGGAACGACGGTCTTTGACCGCCTGTATCAAGGTCAACGCGGCATTGCGCACGTCATCCTGAAAGTCGGTATCCTGGTCCAGATCGTCGTGACTGGTCGCGTAGGGCGTGAGGTAGCCGACATAGCGGTCAATGAGCGCGAGGTGGCCTGAGGGAATCATGCCGATGTCGCTCATCCAGTCGGCGAGAATACGCCGAAGGTTCTCTGTCCCGGCCGCGTCGCCGTGCACGACCACCGAAAAGACTCGTCCGGCGAGATGACGCGGATAAGGCCAGCCGGCCAGCTCTAGCCTTTTGGCTTTCATCGGATCCTTGCCTCCCGTCGAGGTGAGGTCCGGGTTACCGCCATCCGCGCAGACTAGACGATCGATCATCAGCTTGAGTGAGGAGGGCGCCTGGTACCAGTTGACCGGACACACGATCATGACGCCGTGTGCGGCGACCCATTTCGGATAGATTTCCGCCATCCAGTCGCCGGCTTGGCCGAGAGCATGGTTCGGATAACAGCTGCATGGCCAATGGCAAAGCGGTTGCGCTGTCGAGACGCATGCCTTGCACGGATAAATCACTTTTCCATATTCGGCCGTGAGGCGTGACAAATCGAGGATGTCGACTTCGAAGCCGCGGGTTTTTTCAACGACCTGTTTTGCAAGCGTCACCATCCGCCAGGTTTTCGACATTTCGCCTGGACAGGTCTGATCGTTGCGCGATGAGCCGTTGACGATCAGTATCCGTGAGCGCGACTTGGGGTTTTTGTGGACTGACTCCGCGGCCTGGATGTTGGCACGCGTCTGCAGCCACTCGACCGGCGCGTCGAAATCCGGGTCGACGAAGCCTTTGCCGGCTTTCCGCGTGCGCGGTGACTTGTGATAGTCGTCATAAGTCACCCAGGCAGTTTCAACGATCTTGTCGAGTTCGCGCTTTAGCGGTTCAAACTCCGGATCGTAGAATCGCGCCAGGAACCGCTTCTTGAATTCCTGCTTGTCGAGCTGGACGCTCGGCATGCCCTTGCGCACTTTGATCTTGGCCATGACAGTTCCTCGTCGTGTGGGCCATGGCCAGCATTGAAGCGCTTTCAACACGAAATGACGAGGGCGTCACCGTGTGGTGACCATCATTTCGTTTTTGCCAGCTCTGCGATGACGTCGGCTGCTTCCTTGAAGGCATGGTTGGCGGCCGGTACCCCGCAATAAATGGCCTGCTGCAGGATGATTTCCTTGATGTCGTCCGGGGTGAAATCGGCCTCGGTCAACGCCGCCCGCACATGCAGGCGGAATTCCTCCCACTTGTCGAGGGCAAGCATCGTGCCGATCACCAGGATACGACGGGTGCGCTCGTCATAATGCGGGCGTGTCCAAATCTCGCCCCAGGCGGTGCGCGTGATGAAATCCTGAAATTCTTCGTTGAACGCCGTCTTCCTGGCGTTGGCGCGATCGACCCAGGCATTGCCAAGCACCTTGCGGCGCTTGGCCATTCCCCGTTCGTAGCGTTCCTTGTCATCCATAGGCCGTCTCCGTCAGCCGCGGAGGAAGTTGAGTACGGTCTCGGTATATTGCTTCGGCAACTCGACATTCGCGATGTGTGCTGCGTCGAGGCTGGCGAGCTTGGCGCCCTTTATCTGTTTCTGGATAGCTTCGCCGGCGGACGGCGGCGTTGCAGGATCCTGTTTGCCGACGATGACCAGAGTCGGCGCCGTCACGCGCGGATTGGATGCGGTGAAGTCCATGTCGCGGATAGCCTCGCAGCTCGCAATGTAGCCCGCAGGATTCGTGGCAACGAACATTTCAGTCATGCGCGTGATCGCCTGAGGTGCGCGAGCGCGGAAATCCTTGGTGAACCATCGCTCCATGTTCGGTCCGACCAATTCACGGAGGCCTTTCTCGCGCACGAATGTGATGCGATCGCTCCACGGGGCCTTGTCGGCGTAATTGAAATTGGTATTCGAGAGAACAAGCTTGTCGATACGGTTTGAGGCATTGGCGCCCAGCCATTGGCCAACCATGCCGCCCATCGAAAGTCCGCACCAGTTGATCGTCTTGATCTTCAGCGCGTCGATGATGGAAAGCACATCACGGCCGAAGCGCTCCATCGAATAGGGGCCTTTCGGCACGCCCGAGTTACCGTGACCGCGTCGGTCATAGCGCACGAGCCGGAAGTGCTTGGCAAACTCCGGTGCCTGGTCGTCCCACATGTGCAGGTTGGTGCCGAGCGAGTTCGAAAGCATCAGCACGGGGGCGCCTTCGCGGCCCTCAACCTCTACATTAAGCGGGCAGCCGTCATCGGCGTTGATCGTTGGCATTAAGATCCTCCCCTAAAGGCGTATTTTGATTTGCAGTCTTATCGTCGCCAAAACCCATAATGCGGCTGGCGTGGTCTGCAAAGCTCTTTTCATAACTGCGCCGAAGGCTTAAGTCCGATGGCCGGATATCGTGTAGATCGACCCTAAAAGGAGATGCCGGATGGCGATGACAATGACAGGGGAAGTCCAGCTTCCGGCAAGCCGAGACGTTGTCTGGGCTAAGCTGAACGATCCCGACATTCTCAAGGCCTGCATCCCGGGTTGCGAGGAGCTCAACAAGACTTCGGACACCGAATTTCAGGCGGTCGCAACCACAAAACTTGGCCCGGTGAAGGCGAGGTTTAAGGGCAAGGTACAACTCACCGACCTCGATCCACCCAACGGCTACAAGATTTCCGGCGAAGGCGATGGAGGCGTCGCCGGCTTCGCAAAGGGCGGCGCCATTGTCGCGCTCACCGAAAAAGACGGCGGCACGCTTTTAACGTACAATGTCGAGGCGCAGATCGGAGGCAAGCTGGCCCAGCTCGGCCAGCGCTTGGTCAACGGCGCCGCCAAAAAAATGGCCGACGACTTTTTCCAGAAATTTGCCGCGTCCGTGACAAGTCCCTGACCGGGGCGACGGATCACCGCAGTTTGAAGCGGTTTTCCTGCCTTGAATCCCTTGACCCGGCCCTTGATCGGGGTTCAGACTTATTCCTGTTCCAAGATGCGAACGGGCCGAAATCGGCACGATTTCGCGACCGAACCACCGCCGTCCGGGTGACTGGGGGCGAAAAGAGGGCCTTTGGCCCCAAATTGGGAGGAAGGTCATGCCTGCCGTGTCAATGACGGTGAATGGCAAAGCCGTTACCGGTGATGTCGAAGCGCGTACGCTCTTGGTGCAATTTCTGCGCGAGAATTTGCGGCTGACCGGCACCCATGTCGGCTGCGACACATCGCAATGCGGTGCCTGTGTGGTCCACATCGACGATATCGCTGCCAAGGCATGCACCACGCTCGCCTTGCAGTGCGAGGGCGCCAAGATCGTCACCATCGAAGGACTGGCAGAACCGAACGGTCCGCTGCATCCGATGCAGGAGGCGTTCCGGGAGCATCACGGTCTGCAATGCGGGTTCTGCACGCCGGGAATGATTATGGCCGCGCTCGATATTGTGCGTCGCCGCGGCAACGAACTCGATGAACACACTATTCGCGAGCAGCTCGACGGAAATATCTGCCGCTGCACCGGGTACCACAACATCGTCAAGGCGATTGCCGCCGGAGCAAGAGCGATGGCCAAGGGCGGTGCCCGACAGGCCGCGGAATAGCGTCAAAAACATTCCAACGGAAGGAGACCGCCATGAGCGCGACTGGTATCGGCGCGGCGGTGCGCCGGAAGGAAGACCTCCGTTTCATCACCGGCAGGGGCCAATACACCGACGATGTGATCAGGCCGGGTGAGACGCGCGCCGTTTTCGTGCGGTCTCCGCATGCGCACGCAAAGATAAAGAACATCGATACAAGCGCAGCTAAAACGATGCCGGGCGTAATCGCTGTGCTCACGGGCGCCGAGCTGGCGACCGACAAGATCGGCAATCTGATTTGCGGCTGGATGATTCACTCCAAGGACGGCACACCGATGAAGATGGCGGCACATCCGGCGCTGGCCGTCGGGAAGGTCAACCATCAGGGAGACGCCGTTGCCGTCGTTGTAGCCGAAACGCAGGCGCAGGGGCGCGACGCCGCCGAAAAAGTGAAAGTCGACTACGAGCCGCTTCCGGCGGTCACTGATCCTGCGAAGGCAAAGTCAGGTCCGCAAATTCACGACCTTGCACCGAAGAACACGATTTACGAGTGGTCGCTCGGCGACGCGAAGGCAGTCGACGCGGCCTTCAACTCCGCCAAGCACGTCACCAAGCTTGATATCGTCAATAACCGATTGGTGCCGAATGCGATCGAGCCACGTGCCGCGCTCGCCGAGTACGATGCCGGCACAGATCAGCTGACTCTGTGGAACACGACGCAGAATCCGCATGTGGCGCGGTTGGTGATTGCCGCTTTTGTCGGCATGGCACCCGAGCACAAGTTGCGCGTCATTGCCCCCGATGTCGGCGGCGGCTTTGGGTCAAAGATTTTCATCTACCCGGAAGAGGTCGTCTGTTTATGGGCCGCACGCAAGGTCAACCGGCCGGTGAAGTGGACGGCAGACCGGTCGGAATCGTTTGTGACCGACGCGCATGGCCGTGATCACGTCACCCATGCCGAGCTTGCGCTCGATGCCAACGGGAAAATTCTGGCGATGCGCGTGAAGACGATCGCCAATCTCGGCGCCTATATGTCTACGTTCTCTTCGTCGGTGCCGACTTATCTTTACGCGACGCTGTTGTCGGGCCAGTACGACATTCCGCAAATCTACTGTGAGGTCGATGCGGTCTACACGAATACGGTGCCGGTCGATGCTTATCGTGGCGCAGGTCGGCCGGAAGCGACATTTGTGGTGGAAAGGCTGGTCGAAGTAGCAGCGCGGCAAATGGAAATTGATCCTGCGGAACTGCGCAAACGCAATTTCGTCAAATCGTTTCCGCACCAGACGCCGGTCATCATGGCCTACGACGCCGGCGACTATAACGCCTCGCTCAAAAAGGCCTTGGAACTCGCGGATGTTAAGGGCTTCAACAAGCGCAAGCGCGAAGCAGCCCGTGAGGGCAAACTGCGTGGACTTGGTTATTCGACCTATATCGAGGCCTGCGGGATTGCTCCGTCGCAGGCAGTCGGCTCGCTGGGATGCGGTGTCGGCCTTTGGGAAAGCGCTGAGGTGCGCGTCAATCCGACCGGTAGCGTGGAAGTGCTTACTGGCAGCCACGCCCATGGGCAGGGGCATGAGACGACTTTTTCCCAACTTGTTTCGGAGCGGCTTGGCATTCCTTTCGAAAATGTCTCCATCGTGCATGGTGATACGGACAAAGTGCAGTTCGGGATGGGCACCTATGGCTCGCGCTCCGGTGCGGTCGGCATGTCGGCGGTCGTGAAGGCGCTCGACAAGATCGAGGCGAAAGCAAAAAAGGTTGCCGCTCACATGCTGGAAGCGGCGGAAGGCGATATCGTCTTCAAGGATGGAAAATTCACCGTCGCGGGCACCGACAAGTCGGCGGCTTGGGGTGATGTCTCGCTCAATGCCTACATCGCACACAAATTTGCGGGGCAGGAGCTTGAGCCCGGATTGAAGGAAACCAGCTTCTACGACCCGACAAACTTCACATTCCCGGCCGGCTGCCACATTTGCGAAGTCGAGATCGACGGCGAGACCGGCAAGACTGAAATCGTGAATTGGACCGCCGTCGACGATTTCGGCACGATCGTCAATCCAATGATTGTCGAAGGGCAGGTGCATGGCGGCATCGCGCAAGGCATCGGGCAGGCTCTGCTGGAGGGCGCGGTGTACGATAAAGACGGTCAGCTCGTGACCGGGTCGCTGATGGATTATTGCATGCCGCATGCGCACGACCTGCCCTCGTTCAAGGTTGGCCTTACTGAAACGAAGGCGCCGTCGAATCCGCTTGGCATCAAAGGGTGCGGAGAGGCCGGAGCGATTGCGGCACCGGCCGCCGTGATCAATGCCATCACTGACGCGATCGGCAGTGAGAATCTCATCATGCCTGCAACCGCACAAACGGTTTGGGCAGCGCTCAAAAATGGACAACCGCGCCAAGCCGCGTAGCTACGGGAGATTTGAGATGTACAATTTTACTTTCCATCGTCCAACCACGGTCCGTCAGGCGGCCGGTCTCCTCGCCCGCAATCCGGAGGCAAAGCTCTTGGCGGGCGGGCACTCGCTTCTGCCGGTGATGAAGCAGCGACTTGCGCAGCCTTCCGCGCTTATTGATCTGTCGCTGGTCGAGGGATTGAGCGGCGTCGAGCAGAAGGGCAGGTCCATCGTGATCGGGGCGATGACGCGTCACGTCGACGCGGCCAATTCGCCAGCGCTCCAGCAACTATTGCCCGGCCTCGCGTCAGTTCCAGGGTCGATTGGCGATCCGCAAGTTCGCAATCGCGGCACGATCGGCGGTTCGATCGCCAACAACGATCCGAACGCTGACTATCCCGCGGCCTGCCTCGGACTCGGGGCCACGATCATCACCAACAAGCGGCGGATTGGAGCCGATGATTTTTTTACCGGCATGTTTTCGACCGCGCTCGAGGACGGTGAGATCATCACGAAGGTGAGCTTCCCTATTGCCAAGAAGGCGGCCTACGAAAAATTCAAGCACCCTGCTTCAGGCTTTGCCCTGGTGGGCGTATTCGTCTCGAAACGTGGAGCCGACATCCGCGTGGCGGTGACCGGCGCCGGAGCCAACGGCGTGTTCCGTGTGAAGTCCTTCGAAGAGGCGCTCAAGAAGCGCTTCGCCGCTAAGTCAATCGAAGGCATGACGATACCCGCCAATGGCATGAACAGTGACATACATGCCAGTCCTGAATACCGCGCGCACTTGGTTGGTGTTCTGGCACGAAGAGCGCTTGCAAAGGCAACAGCCTGAACAGGCATTCATAGTCGGCTGCCTGACATAACACGTCCACATTTGATCGCGAGCATTGATCGCGCAGGAACCGATGCGCGGTCACTGCGTTGGAGCGACGGGCGCGCAACTGGGCAGGTCAATGTGGTTGAGATTTTTCCAATCTTTGTCGTGATGCTAACCGCCGCAGCAATGGCACTCGTTCGCCTGAGCGTTTAGCACGCAAAAAATCGAAGCCTCATTTGTCTGGCCGGTCGAGCTCCGCGAGCAGATCGTGGAGGTCGAGCGGATTCGTGTACATCTGCAACGAGCCGTCCGGCTTCTTCGGCCATTTGTCTTTCGGGCGGTCCCAGTAGAGCTCGACTCCGTTGTCGTCGGGATCACGCAGATAGAGCGCCTCGCTCACGCCATGGTCGCTGGCGCCCTCAAGCGGGATCTTTGCCACGATGAGGCGACGCAAAGCGTCGGCGAGCAGCTTACGGGTCGGGTAAAGAATGGCCGTATGGTAAAGGCCCGTGGTGCCCGGCGCGGGTGGTGACCCGCCGCGGCTCTCCCAAGTATTGAGGCCGAGATGATGATGGTAGCCGCCGGCGGATATGAAGGCGGCGCCCGGGCGGCTTGTGGTGAGCGTAAAACCCAGCACCCCGCAGTAGAAATCGAGCGCCCTTTGCAGATCGGCGACCTTCAGATGGACATGCCCGATCCGCACCCCGGGGTCGATTGTGGGGAATTGCAGTGCCTCTTTCTCGAGGGTTATTGGCTTGCTCATAGGTAAATCCTGGCTGTCGGGGCCTTGGCTCCCCACATGTAAGACAGGCGCGTGGTAGGATAAAGTCCCTGCATGACCGACAAGACCCTTCCGAATTCCATCGATTCAACGCTCGATCTGCTGGCCCGGGCCGACTACATCGCCGACCGCTCGCTGGCGACGGTGCTTTACCTGGCGCTAAAAATGGGCCGTCCGCTGTTCGTCGAGGGCGAAGCGGGCGTCGGCAAGACCGAGATTGCGAAGGTGCTGGCCACGACCTTGGGCCGGCGTCTCATCCGGCTGCAGTGTTATGAGGGGCTGGATGTGTCCGCGGCCGTCTACGAGTGGAACTACGGCGCGCAGATGATCGCCATTCGTCTTGCCGAAGCGGAGGGCGAGGGAGACAAGGCTCGCCTTGAGCATGACGTGTTTTCGGAGCGCTTCCTCATCAAGCGCCCGTTGCTTCAGGCACTGGAGCCGGACCCTGCGGGCGCGCCGGTGCTCCTGATCGATGAAATCGACCGCACTGACGAAGCCTTCGAAGCATTTCTTCTGGAAGTGCTCGCCGATTTCCAGGTCACCGTGCCGGAGCTCGGCACCGTGAAGGCGCCACACCCGCCGATCGTCGTCGTTACGTCCAATAGAACCCGTGAAGTGCACGATGCGCTCAAGCGCCGATGCCTCTACCACTGGGTTGGGTATCCGGATGCCGCGCGCGAATTGAAGATTCTCCGTGCGAAAGTGCCGGGCATTGCAAAAAAACTGTCCGAGCAGGTCGTCGCCTTCGTGCAGTCGTTGCGCAAGGAAGACCTGTTCAAGTCGCCGGGCGTCGCCGAGACGCTGGATTGGGCCGGCGCGCTGACCGAACTCGATGTCGTGGCGCTCGATCCCGCGACCGTGTCGGACACGCTCGGCGTACTGCTGAAATACCAGGACGACATTGCCCGCCTCGACGGCACAAAGGTGAAGGCCTTGCTTGACGAGGTGAAGTCGGAGCTAAGGGCGGCGGAGTAACGTCATGGCCGCGCCTGAGGGACGTCTTGCCGAAAATATTGTCTACTTTGCTCGCGCATTGCGCGCAGCCGGGATGCCGGTCGGGCCGGGTTCCATTCTTGACGCGCTTGAAGCGCTGAACGTCGCGCGTGTCGGAGCACGCGATGATTTCTACTGGACGCTGCATGCTGTTTTTGTGAAACGGCATGAGCATACAATTCTATTTGACCAGGCATTTCGAATCTTCTTCCGCAAACGCGGATACATCGAGAAGCTCATCGCATCGATGATCCCGCAGACCTTGGAGCCTGCGGCTAAATCGCCGGCGCCGGGCGCGCAGCGCATTCAGGAGGCGCTGTTTTCCGGATTAAACGAGCGCGCACAGGATGAATCGGAAATCGAGGTCGACGCGCGGCTGACCATCTCTGATCGCGAAGTGCTGCAGAAGAAAGATTTCGCGCAAATGACGGCGGCGGAGATCGCGGCGGCCAAGGACGCCATCGCGCGCCTGACATTGCCGCTCGACGAAGTCCGCACAAGGCGTCTCACGCAAAATCGACGTGGCCACCTTATCGATATCCGGCGCACGCTGCGCGCCAGTATGAAGGCGGGCGGCGCGGTCATCGACCTGAAATATCTCGGGCCGCGGGTGAAGGAGCCGCCGATTGTAGCGCTGCTCGACATCTCAGGCTCGATGAGCGAGTACACGCGGCTGTTTCTGCACTTCCTGCATGCGGTCACTGACGCCCGCAAGCGAGTCACAACATTTCTCTTTGGTACACGCCTCACCAATGTCACCCGAGCGATCCGGCAGCGCGATCCAGATGAAGCGCTCGCGGCCTGCTCGGCCAACGTGGCCGACTGGTCGGGGGGCACGCGCATTGCCTCATCGCTTCACGTTTTCAACAAGCAGTGGGCGCGCCGGGTACTAGGGCAGGGTGCGGTGGTGCTGCTGATCACCGATGGACTCGAACGGGACCCCGACGACACGCTCGCCTTCGAAATTGATAGGCTTCATCGATCGTGCAAGCGGCTGATATGGCTCAACCCGCTGCTTCGTTTTCACGCCTTCGAAGCCCGTGCCAAAGGTGTACAAACCATGCTGCCGCACGTTGATGAGTTGCGGCCGATCCACAATCTGGACTCGATGAAAGAGCTTGTGCGCGCCTTATCCGGTGTGCCGGCAAAGGGCTACAATCCGAAAGATCTGCTGAAGCAGGTTGCGTGATGGAGGATTTCGATGCTTTCGCGCGATGAAGATATTCTTAAGGCTGCCGAAGAATGGCGGAAAGACGGGCGCGAGGTTGCGCTTGCAACGGTGGTCGAGACATGGGGCTCGGCGCCGCGACCGGTCGGCTCGAACCTCGTCATTGACAACGACGGTAACTTCCTCGGATCCGTATCCGGCGGCTGCGTCGAGGGCGCCGTGGTGACCGAAGCGATGGACGTGATCGAGAGCGGCAAACCGAAGATGCTCGAATTCGGCGTCGCAGATGAAACGGCCTGGAAGGTCGGCTTGTCCTGCGGTGGCACCATCCGCGTTTATGTGGAGAAAGTAGGCTGACGTGAAGCTTGACGTCCTGCATGCGTTGAATGCAGAGCGCGCGGCGCGGCGCGCGGCCGTGCTCGTGACCGAGGTCGCGAGCGGCGAGCAGCGTTTGGTCACGGCAGATGAGGTGGCCAAGGATCCTTTGAAAGAGGTCCTGGACAAGCGCCTGCGGATGGCGAAGAGCGGCATGGAGGAAACGACGCAAGGGCGGTTTTTTCTGACGGTCTATGTGCCATCACCGCGGCTCGTGATCACCGGCGCAGTCCACATCAGCCAGACCCTCGCCCCGATCGGACAACTGCTCGGTTACGATGTGACAATTGTTGACCCGCGCACGGCCTTTGCATCGATTGAGCGGTTTCCCGACGTGAAAGTGATCGCCGAGTGGCCGGACGTGGCATTGCCACCGCTTGGCATCGACCACTACACGGCCTTTGTCGCGCTCACGCACGATCCGAAAATTGACGATCCGGCACTCAAGCATGCGCTCGCGCGCGACTGCTTCTATATCGGCGCGCTCGGCTCCCGGAAGACACACGTCCGCCGCGTGGAGCGGCTGAAGCAAGATGGGCTGAGCGATGCGGATATTGCCCGTATCCACGCGCCGATTGGGCTCGACATCGATGCAGTGTCGCCCGCGGAGATTGCGGTTGCGATCATGGGCCAGATCACGCAGGCGCTGCGGCAAAGGGCGGAGGCGGCATGAAATTCGGTTCCGTTCCCGTCGCCGAGGCTGCTGGCGCCACCGCGGTGCACTCGATCCGCCAGGGGGATTTCGTCCTCAAGAAAGGAACGCTTATCGGGCCTGCCGAAGTGGCGGCGCTCAAGGCAGCTGGCGTGAAGGCAATCACGGTGGCGCGCCTCGATCCGGGTGACGTCTCGGAAGATCAGGCGGCGGCTGACATCGCAGCGGCGATTGCGGGTGACGGCGTGCGCACCGACCGGGCTTTCACAGGCCGCTGCAACCTGTTCGCCGAGAGTGCCGGAATTCTGGTCGTCGATCGAGATACGGTCGACACGCTCAACCGGATCGACGAGGCAGTCACACTGGCGACGCTGCCGGCCTACAAGCCGGTGGTCGAAGGCGAAATGATCGCCACCGTGAAGATCATTCCGTTTGCAGTGGCGAAAGGCGCGCGCGACCAGGCGGTGGCCGCGGCGGCGAAAGCCAGACCGGTCATTCGGGTTGCGCCCTACAAGCTGCGTAAGATCGGTGTGGTGTCCACGCTGTTGCCCGGTCTTGCTCCAAAAGTCATCGAAAAGACACTTAAGATCACCACCACGCGCATTGCACCAGCCGGGGCAACGATCATTGCCGAGAAGAGAGTGCCGCACGATCAGGTCGCGTTGGCGCGCGCAATTGACGAACTGCTCAAGGCCGGCGCCGAGCTGGTCATCGTTTTTGGCGCCTCCGCTATAGCCGATCGCCGCGACGTCATTCCTGCAGCTATCGAAGCGGTCGGTGGCGACATTGAGCACTTCGGCATGCCGGTCGATCCGGGAAACCTGATGTTGATCGGCAAGGCGCGAGGTCAGCCGGTGCTCGGTGCTCCCGGTTGTGCGCGCAGCCCGAAGGAGAATGGTTTTGACTGGATCCTGATGCGGCTCCTTGCCGGATTGCCGGTCACGCGTGCGGATGTCACCGGCATGGGCGTCGGTGGGCTATTGATGGAGATTGTCACGCGGCCGCAACCGCGCGAGGAGCACACGCCGCAGGCCGGGCGCCGTGTCGCTGCGTTGGTGCTGGCGGCAGGGCGCTCGACGCGCATGGGCGCTGTCAACAAGATGCTTGCCGAGATCGGCGGCAAGCCGCTGGTGCGCATTGCGGCAGAGCAGGCCGTTGCTTCGCACGCGCAGCCTGTCATTGTTGTGACCGGGCACGAGCGTGAAAAAGTTGAAGCAGCGCTCAAGGGATTACCGGTCCGCTTTGTGCACAACGCAGATTATGCGGAAGGTCTTGGCACCTCCCTCAAGGCCGGTATTGCGGCGGTGCCGGAAGAGAACGACGCAGCGGTGGTCTGCCTCGGCGACATGCCGCAAGTCGATGCCGCCTTGATCAACCGGCTGATCGCAGCCTTCGATCCGGAGCGCGGCGCACTTGTGGTCGTGCCGAGCATCGATGGCAAGCGCGGCAATCCGGTGGTTTGGTCGCGCCGCTTCTTCCACGACCTGATGGCGATCCAGGGAGACGTCGGGGCGCGCCATCTGATCGGCAATTATACCGAAGCGGTCGTCGAAGTGCCGGTGGCCGGCGAGGCGGCGTTGACCGACGTGGACACTCCCGAGTCGCTTCTGGCGGTCAAGGCCGAAATTGAGCGGGCCTGAGATTCGAATCATTGATCGCCCGGGCCGACTCGCTCCTAGCTGAGGAGAGACGGCAGGGAAGGGCGATGCTTCACGTCTATGCCCCGGTCATGCGCGCGCTTGTGGTGATAGCCTTGGTGCTCGCCACGGCCACGCTGATGCTTGTGGCGGTCAATACCGCGCGCGCTGCAATAGCCGCCATTTTGATCTAAACCATTACAATATCAGAATAATTCACGCACCTTGCGCGCGGTGTGCTTTTGCCCTAATTTATGACTGACTGGTCAGTCATAAACAAAGGTGCAGCGATGCGTCGCGTAACCGGGTTTCGACAATCAGCAGCGAGCCGTGCCGGCCGACGGAAACGTGCTGCCGAGGCGGCGCGTGCTGTGGCGGTGCCGGCCAGCGCCGGGCGTAAGGCGCGCAGCGGCGAACGCCGCGAAGCCATTCTGGCCGCCGCGCTCGACGAATTTTCCAGCCGCGGCTTCGAGGCCGCCCGTCTCGAGGACGTGGCGCGCCGCGCCGGCGTTGCCAAAGGCACGATCTATCTCTACTTCCGGGACAAGGAGAACCTGTTCCAGGAACTGATCAGGGCAATGCTGACGCCATTGGTCGGAACCATCGAGGCGATGGGGCAGGCCGATGTGCCATTGCCGGTGCTGGCCGACCGCATCGTCGACCTGTTCGTCAGTCAGGTTTACGATACGCGGCGGAAAGACGTCGTGCGCCTCATGATTTCGGAGGGGCGTCGCTTTCCCAAGCTCGCCGAGTTCTATTACCGGGAAGTTCTTTCCCGCATCATTGCGGCAGTGCGGGCATTGCTGCAACGCGCGGCTGCGCGCGGCGAAGTGCCGGAAGGGCTCGCGGACTTTCCGCAGATCATTGCCGCGCCGGGGCTCGTTGCCATCGTTTGGAACGGCTTGTTCGAACGTTTTGAGCCGCTCGACGTCCGCAAGATGATGAAGACGCATCTCGACCTATTGTTCGCGCAGGGGAGAGTGCCATGAACAGGACTCTTGCCAGTCTGGCACTCGTTTTCGTGACGCTTGCACTCGCAGGCTGTGACAACAGCAACGACCGCGTTCTGCAGGGTTGGGTCGAAGCCGAGCTGGTTTTTGTCTCACCCGACGAGCAGGGGCGCGTCGAAACATTGAAAGTTCGGGAGGGTGATCACGTCAAGAAGGGCGACCTGTTGTTCGCGGTGGACGATGATCTGCAGAAGGCGGATGTCGTCATCCGGAACACGGCCGTCGTGAATGCGCAACAGTCTTTCGATCGTGCGAAGGAATTGTTGAGATCCTCCGCCGGCACGCAAAAGACTTACGACGATGCCGAGGCGGCGCTGCGCCAGGCCAAAGCCAATCTCGAGTGGGCGCAGACGAGGCTTGCCCGCCGCAACGCCCACAGTCCTGGCGATGGCACCATCGAACAGATTTACTACCGGCCGGGCGAAACCGTGCCGGCCGGCCGGCCGGTCGTGGCATTGCTGCCGCCCGGCAACCTGAAGATCCGGTTCTTCGCGCCGCAGTCCGTGCTCCCCGAGCTCAAATACGGCGACGTCGTTGGAGTATCCTGCGACGGCTGCGACAAGGATCTGACCGCGAGGATCAGCTTCATTGCACGCAGCGCCGAATTTACCCCGCCGGTGATTTACAGTCAGGAGGAGCGCGCCAAACTGGTATTTCTGATCGAGGCGCGGCCCGAGCGTCCTGAGAAATTCCGTGTCGGCCAGCCCGTAACTGTCACCTTGCCGCAAGGATCTTCGAAATGAACGAGGCCGACATCGCCATCGATGTGCACGGCCTCACAAAAAAATTCGATGGCCGTGCGGTGGTGCGCAACCTCTCGATGCAGGTCAAGCGCGGCACAATTTACGGATTTCTGGGTCCGAACGGCTCCGGCAAGACGACCACGATCCGAATGCTGTGCGGCCTGCTGACGCCCGATGAAGGCACTGGAACCTGCCTCGGCTACGACATCCGCACCGAGACCGACAAGATCAAGCTGCAGGTCGGGTATATGACGCAGCGCTTCAGTCTGTACCAGGACCTGTCGGTGCGCGAGAATCTCGAGTTCATCGGCCGCATCTACGGCATCGCGCAGCCGGCTGCCGCGGCGCGTGCCGCCATCGAACGTCTCGGCCTGACCGGCCGCGAGGAGCAGCTCGCCGGCGAATTGTCGGGCGGCTGGAAGCAGCGGTTGGCACTCGGCGCCTGCACGCTCCCCAGCCCGAAATTGCTTCTGCTCGATGAACCGACGGCGGGCGTCGACCCGAAGGCGCGGCGCGAGTTCTGGAACGAGATCCACGCCCTCGCCGCCGAGGGCCTAACGGTGCTCGTCTCCACCCATTACATGGACGAAGCCGAGCGCTGTCACGAGATTGCCTACATCGCCTACGGCGAGCTGCTGGCGCACGGCACGGTCGAGGAGGTCATCGAGGCCTCACACCTGACGACCTACATAGTCAGCTCTCGCGGAGGCGAGGGGCTTAACACGCTCGCTGAAGAGCTCAACAACAAGGCGGGCATCGACATGGTGGCCCCGTTCGGCACCAGCCTGCACGTGTCGGGGCGCGACGCCGGCAAGCTTGAGGCGGCCATCGCGCCCTATCGGAAACGCAAAGACTTCGAATGGCAGCGTTCGGAGCCTTCGCTCGAAGACGTCTTCATTGATCTGATGGGCAAGGCCCGGGACAATTTCCAATGAGCCACGTGTTGCCCGCACAGGCGCCGCGGCGGATCCGCGGCAATTTCTGGAGCAGGACCTGGGCGGTCCTGGTGAAGGAATTCATCCAGCTCAAGCGCGACCGTGTGTCGTTCGCGATGATCATCATGGTACCGCTCATTCAGCTGCTCCTGTTCGGCTATGCGATCAACACCAACCCCCGGCACCTACCGACTGCCGTCCTGCTGCAGGAAAACAGCGACCTCGGGCGCTCGATCCTGGCGGCGCTCAAGAACACCGATTATTTTCACGTGATCGAGCGGCCCCGCAGCGAAGCTGAACTCGATGAGATGCTGGCGTCCGGCAAAATCCTGTTTGGCATCGAGATCCCACGCAATTTCGAACGGTCGGTGCGGCGCGGCGACAAGCCGGCAATGCTGATAGTTGCCGATGCCACCGATCCGGTAGCGGCAAGCGCGGCCGTGAGCGCGCTCGGTCAGGTCGTGCAAACTGCGCTTTCCCATGACCGCGGATTACCGGATGTCGGCACGCCCGCGTTCGAGATCAGGACCCACCAGCGCTACAACCCGGCAGGCCTTACGCAACTCAATATCGTTCCCGGGCTGGTCGGCACTATTCTCACCATGACGATGCTGATCTTCACCGCGCTCTCGGTGACGCGCGAGATCGAGCGCGGGACGATGGAAAATCTCCTCTCGATGCCGATCACGCCGGTCGAGATCATGCTCGGCAAGATCATTCCCTACGTCATCGTCGGTTTTGTGCAGGCGGCGATGATCATCGGCATCGGCGTGCTGCTGTTTGGCGTGCCCATCCTCGGCAATCTTTTCGCACTTGCCGCATTAAGCACATTGTTCATCGCAACCAATCTTTCGATCGGCTACACGTTCTCGACCATTGCGCAGAACCAGCTCCAGGCGATGCAGATGTCGATCATGTTTTTCCTGCCGAACATTCTGCTCTCCGGCTTCATGTTTCCCTTCGCCGGCATGCCGACTTGGGCGCGTTGGGTCGGGGAGGCGTTGCCGTTGACGCATTATCTGCGCGTCGTACGCTCGATCATGTTGAAAGGATCCTCGATTGCGGATCTTCATTACGATGCAGCCGCGATGTTCGTGCTGATGCTGGTGGCGATGACGATCGCTGTGACGCGATTCCGTCGCACGCTCGACTAGATCATCGCCGCCTCAGAACGCCCAATCGCACATAGGGACTTGAGCGTCCGGTAGAATCTCTGGCCCAGCCGGCGGCAGCAGACCACTCGGTGTCCTCAGTCTTCACGCTGGTGATGTGCAGGCCGAGACGGGCGTGCCGGTAGCCGGCGGAGCCGAAATATTGGAGCTCCGGTCCGATATAGATGCCGCCAAGCATCTCTTCGAGCACCCGCCAGCCATAGGCGGCCCGGGTCGAGTTGCTGGTCGCAATCGACGACAGGGAAATGTCGGCAGCAATCATTGTTTCTGCAGTCGGCTCGTACCACATCTCAGCCGCAACGCGCAGGCCGTACGAGTAGCCGCGCAATCGATTGGCCGGGTCGTCCGGCCACAGATGGTGATTTTGAATTTCGGGCCCCATGAAGACCTTGAGCTCGACATTGCCGCGCTTCATCCTCCAGCCTGGCAACACTTGGGTCAGCCACTCTGCGCCAACGACGCGCTCGCCAAGATTTTGCGCGTCGTAACGGTAAAGCCCGCCCGAGAGCATGATCTTCAGAAGCAACCCGTCCTGATCGAGCCCGCTCGGAGCAACGATGAAGCCGCCATGGGCGAAGGCGCCGTTGCGCCAGATGTCCCGGCCGGAAAAAAGCATGATGCGTGGATCGTCAAAGTCGTTGGCGCGCGCCGGACCAAATGGCACGCAGACACAGCACAAACACAGAGCGGCGGCGGAACGGACCGCCGCCCAAACGCGCCGCCGGCAACTCACGGAACAAACCCTGGATTGTTACAAAATATCGCTGCAATCCAAGGGTAAATAATCGTATTGATACAACCAACAGTCGAACGGATGAGGGTCGTTAGGAAAAAGCTCTAGCAATGGGTATATGCATGCTAACGACTGCTTCGCGCCGAATGGAAATTTGGAATGAGTGCCACCTCCAAAGCCCGCCACACAGCTGAAGATCGCGAGCGCCGGCGATCGATCGCGTTCCTGAATTGGGCCCATGCGATCGACCATTTCGTGCTGCTGATCTATCCGACGGTCGTGATCGGGCTGGAGGTCGTTTATCAGCGCTCCTACAGCGAACTGATCGCCCTTTCGAGCACGGCCTTCATTGCCTTCGGCGTGTTCTCCCTTCCGGCGGGATGGCTCGCCGATCGCTGGAGCCGCCGCAACATGATGGGGGCCTTCTATATCGGCTGCGGGCTTTCGCTGGCAGCTGCCGGATTGGCTCCAAACCTTACGACAATGGCGGTCGCCATGTTCGCGCTCGGGATGTTTGCAGCGATCTATCATCCGGTCGGCATGGCAATGCTGATCGAAGCCACAAACGCGCGCGGGCGCTCGCTGGCTTTCAACGGCGTGTGCGGCAATCTCGGCGTCGCGCTCGCTGCCGGCATCAGCGCGGCGCTCGCCACCTGGGTGAGCTGGCGGGCAGCGTTCTATGTGCCGGCCGTGCTCTTTGTTCTCACAGGCATCGTCTATCTGTGGGTCACGCCTTACGACCGCCACCAGGCCAAGTCGCGCGTATCCTCACCTGCGGTTCCGCTCACACCACGCCTTGCGGTGATGCTGTTCGGATTGTTCATCGTGATCGCGCTGAGCGCGGGATTGACGTTCAACGTCCTCACAATCGCGCTGCCGAAAATCGTCGATGAACGGCTGTCCAGGGATCTGCCACTCTTGTTCGTCGGAGGCATTGCGACGACCGTGCTGGTTTGCGGGGCGCTGGCGCAATTGAGCGTCGGACGGCTGGTCGAATGGGTTCCGCCGCATGTGATATTTGCCATCGTCACCGGCATTGGTTTTCTGGGGAATCTGTGGGCCGCCTATGCGGGTGGCACGGCGCTTCTGGTCGCACTCGCGATCGCGGTGGCGGCGATCTACGGACAGGTCACCGTCAACGACATGATCATGGCGCGATATACGGCGGATGCCTGGCGCGGCCGCGTATACGCAGTACGCTATTTTCTGCTGTTCATCAGCGCCGGCGTTGCGATCGGTATGATATCGTTGCTGCACGAGAGTGGCGGCTTCGCGCTCGTCTTGGGTGTGAATGCCGTCATTGCCCTGCTATTGTTCATTACGACGCTGGCTCTCGTAGCGATGATCATCAGCGTGGAAGGTAGACAGCGTAAGCCGCAGCCTGCCGAATAATTCAGAATAGCGGAGGAATGAGGTCGGTGACCTTCACCGCCATTTTCTTTTTGACGTTCGCAACAATGCGGCTGCGGTGGCAGGTCTTCGGGTCGCGGCAGTAGCAGAGTAGGGCGATCCGCTTACCCGATTTGATTAGCCCGACCAGTTCGTGCAACTCGCGTTGCGCATCCGCGCTTCTGATGTGCTTCTCGTAAATGCGCCACAGCGTATCGGTGTCACCGCTGCGAGCGGCGGCGCGCCCTTCGGCCGGCGTGCCAAGCTTCTGCAGGTGGACATAGCTGATGCCTTCCTCGTCCAGCGCAGCCGCAAGCTGACGCTTGGAAAAGCCCGGTCTGCGCGAGGCCGCGACAGCGCGCGTGTCAATCAGCAACTCGATTTTTGCACGCTTGAGCTCACCAAGCACCGCGGCAGGTTTGGCCTGCTCGTATCCGACCGTGAACAGGGGCGCCGCTTTCGCGGATTTGTTTTTTGGCCTGGCCTTCATTTCAGCCTTTCGATCAGCGCCACGGCTGCGGCGGGCGCGCGTAGCTTCGCCTGGTGAATGAAGTAGATAAAAGTATCGCGCAGCTGCTTTTTCGCCGATGTCTTGTCGACGCGTGGCAGGTCCTTTGGTTCGCCGCCTTTTGCCCAGGTTTTCGCGCGATCAGCCCAGGTATCGAGCGCCTTCGGCGGATAGCCTGCCTTGAGCTTCTCGTCGCCTTTTTGGAGTCGCGCGTAGACGAAATCGGCGGTGACGTCTGAAATCTCGGTGTACTTGTCATGTTCGGCGTAGACGATGCCGACACCGAACTTGCGCGCCAGCGTGATGAAGACGGGAGTTTTGAAGCTGTCGTTGCGGACCTCGACCACGTGGCGCAGCCTGTGACCGTCGAACGTCTCCGGCAGCAGCTCGAGAAACCCGCCGAAGTCCTTCTCATCGAACTTCTTGTAAGGCGTGAACTGCCAGAGCAGGGGACCAAGCCGTGTTCCGAGCTCAGTCACGCCGGACTCGAGAAATCGTCTGATCGAGTCGCCGGCTTCCGAAAGTACACGCCGGTTCACGGCATAGCGCGGCCCCTTGACCGAAAACACGAAGCCGTCCGGTACTTCCGACGCCCATTTGCGAAACGTCGCCGGGGTCTGGGTGCGGTAGAAGGTGCCGTTGATCTCGATTGAGGTCAGGTGCTCGCCGGCGTAGGAAAGTTCGCGCGCGTGCGGCAGGCCCTTCGGGTAGAAAACGCCGCGCCAGGGCTCGTACGTCCAGCCCCCGATACCGACGTAAATTCGCCCTGTCGCGTGTGTCATGCTGCTGTCATGTCGGTGGTGTAAGGTTCTTTGCAAGTGGCGATGAGTATGGTCTTCGCCACGACGGCCACTGCGACGAGGCGACGCAGGATGAACGCGCGCCTTCTCGTGTGTGGTCGTTCCTTTTTAGCGAGGCTCCCTAAAAAGCAAAAGGCCCGGGGCAATCCCGGGCCTCTGCATTTTTTGAACTACGGAGGGCTAGAAATCCATGCCGCCCATGCCGCCACCGCCCGGCATTGCCGGAGCCGCGTTCTGCTTCTTCGGTACTTCGGCGACCATGGCCTCGGTTGTGATCAAAAGGCCGGCCACGGATGCCGCATTCTGAATCGCCGCACGCACGACCTTGGTTGGGTCGATAATGCCCTTGGTCATGAGATTGCCGTACTCACCGGTCTGCGCATCGTAGCCGTAGGAGTACTGATCCTTCTCCAGCAACTTGCCGACCACGACCGAGCCGTCAGCGCCGGCATTGGTCGCGATTTGGCGGGCCGGAGTCTGGATCGCCTTGCGGACGATCTCGATGCCGTGCTTCTGGTCATCGTTTTCGACCTTGAGACGCTTGAGCGCTTCGACGGAGCGCAGCAGGGCGACGCCGCCGCCTGGCAGGATACCTTCCTCGACCGCGGCGCGGGTCGCATGCATCGCGTCATCGACGCGATCCTTGCGCTCCTTCACCTCGACCTCGGTTGCACCGCCGACCCGGATCACCGCCACACCGCCCGCGAGTTTCGCAAGCCGCTCCTGCAGCTTCTCGCGGTCGTAGTCGGAGGTGGTTTCCTCGATCTGCGCCTTGATCTGAGACACGCGCGCTTCAATGTCGGCCTTCTTGCCGGCACCGTTGACGATCGTGGTATTTTCCTTGTCGATCATCACCTTCTTGGCGCGGCCGAGCATGGCGACCGTGACGTTCTCGAGCTTGATGCCCAGATCTTCGCTGATCGCCTGACCACCGGTCAGGACGGCGATGTCCTGCAGCATGGCCTTGCGGCGATCGCCGAAGCCCGGCGCCTTCACCGCTGCGACTTTCAGGCCACCACGCAGCTTGTTGACGACGAGGGTGGCGAGCGCCTCGCCTTCGACGTCCTCGGCCACGATGAGCAGCGGCTTGCCGGTCTGCACGACCGATTCAAGCAGCGGCAGCAGCTCCTGCAGTCCCGACAACTTCTTTTCGTAGATGAGGATGTAGGGGTCTTCCATCTCCGTCCGCATCTTGTCGGCATTGGTGATGAAGTACGGAGAGATGTAGCCGCGGTCGAACTGCATGCCCTCGACAACGTCGAGCTCGGTCTCGAGAGACTTCGCCTCTTCGACGGTGATCACACCCTCGTTGCCGACCTTTTGCATGGCCTTGGCAAGGAAGTTGCCGATCTCGGTGTCGCCGTTGGCTGAAATGGTCCCGACCTGGGCGATTTCTTCGTTCGACGTGACCTTCTTGGAGTTGGCCTTCAGGTGCTCGACGATCGCCTCGACGGCAAGATCGACGCCGCGCTTCAGGTCCATCGGATTCATGCCGGCGGCAACCGCCTTGGAGCCTTCTTTGACGATCGAAGCGGCCAGCACGGTGGCGGTGGTGGTGCCGTCACCCGCGAAGTCTGACGACTTCGAGGCGACTTCGCGCACCATCTGCGCGCCCATGTTCTCGAACTTGTCTTCAAGCTCGATTTCCTTGGCGACCGTCACACCGTCTTTGGTGATGCGCGGAGCGCCGAACGATTTATCGAGCACGACGTTGCGACCTTTGGGGCCGAGCGTCACTCTCACCGCGTTGGCGAGGATGTCGACACCGCGCAGCATGCGGTCGCGCGCGTCGACGGAAAATTTGACTTCTTTAGCAGCCATTGTCTGTGTTCCTCTGATCTGAATTTCGGATCGGCAGCCTTAGGCGGCCTTCTTTTTTGCGGCGGAACCGCCTTCGATCACGCCCATGATGTCGGACTCCTTCATGATCAGGAGATCCTGGCCGTCGATCTTCACTTCTGTGCCCGACCATTTGCCGAACAGCACGGTGTCGCCGACCTTGAGATCAATCGGGATCAGCTTGCCGCTTTCGTCGCGGCCCCCGGGGCCGACGGCGATGATTTCGCCCTGCGAGGGCTTCTCTTTGGCGGTGTCGGGAATGATGATGCCGCCGGCGGTCTTTTCCTCGGCATCGATGCGCTTGACGACGACGCGATCGTGAAGCGGACGGAACTTCATGGCAGTCCTCCTAAGCTATTGGACAATATAGTTTTTTGGTAGCTGACTAGTCCCCCCGCCAGCACCTAGCCGCCACATGGGTGGCGATTTTTTACCCGCAAGGGGCGCCGGAAAACTTTTTAGCACTCATTGCAGGCGAGTGCCAACAACTACTGAAAAGACTGTCGCTGCAATGGTTAACGGCGAAGTGATGGGAGCAGCCCTAAGCGCCCTCACGTTGCCTCGGGCGGACGGCGTCAGGGCCGCTGCAGGGTTGTTAGCAGAAGAGGTCGCTTGCTGCTACCGCTTTGATTTTAAACAACTTGTTTACCTTTTCGGCTTGCAATGGAGAGTGCCGGAAACGGAAACTTGAAGTCCGACTCGCACGGAGGACGAAATGGTTTCAGAGGATTTCCGTAAACAAGTGAGTGGTTACGGCCTGACGACCGCGCACATCCTGTACCGCCGCCCCGACCATCGCTGGCTGCTGCAGTCTTACGTTTGGCAGAACTACGACCTGTTCCCGGAATTCCCCGAGCTGCATCGTTTTCTGGCTTTCTGGAAGGAAAAACTGGAAGGGCCGCTGCATTCCGTGCGCGTCGCGCACTGCAAGTTGATCAAGCCGGCCGAACTCCGGGGCATCAACGCCGAATTTCGCCTGCATTAGACGCGACATCCGCGGGCAAGCCGCGGCCAAGGTGCGCGTTGCCAAGCTCGCGCCACTCGTGAGAATGAGGGGGAAGCCTCAGCTCACCGGAGAATGCATTGGCGCGTATCCGCTTTGATTTCGGCACGCTCACTTTGGATGCCGAGTTACTCGACACACCAACCGCCAAGGCGATCGCCGCGGCGCTGCCGATCTCCTCGTCCGCGCTGACCTGGGGCGAGGAGGTCTACTTCGATGTGCCGGTCGAGGTGAAGCGCGAAGGAAATGCGCGCGCCGTGGTCACACCCGGCGAAATCGCCTATTGGCCGGAGGGACCAGCGATCGCGCTCGGCTTCGGACGCACGCCAATCAGCCAAGGCAACGAGACGAGGCTCGCGAGCCCCTGCAATGTCTTTGCGAGGGCACTCGGCGACGTGAAGACTCTTGGAAAGGTAAAAGCCGGAACCAAGGTCGAGGTGAGGGCGCTTGAATAAGCGCCCCAACAGACCGACTATTCTTTACAATCAGACGGCTTAGGCGAAACCGCGCAACCAACGGGTGAAGTGATGGCTGGCGTATTCCGGGAAGACCAAATCTTCGTCGGCAAGAGCAAGAAGCCGGAATATCTCACGCTCAAGTTTGCCAACCGCCATGGACTTGTCACCGGTGCGACCGGCACGGGAAAGACCGTAACGCTGCAGGTGCTGGCGGAAGGTTTCGCGCGCGCCGGTGTCCCGGTATTTGCTGCCGACATTAAAGGCGATTTGTCAGGTATCGCCGAGCCCGGCGAAGCGAAGGACTTCCTGGTCAAGCGCGCAACAGACGTCGGCTTCAAATATCAGACCGACGAATTCCCGGTCGTGTTTTGGGACCTGTTCGGCGAGCAAGGGCATCCGATCCGCACGACTGTTTTCGAGATGGGCCCGTTGCTGATCTCACGGATGCTCGATCTCAATGATGTGCAGGAAGGTATCATCAATATCGCGTTTCGTTTCGCGGATGATGAATTCGGATCGAGCGATGCTGAAAACAAGGGATTGATCGATCTCAAGGATCTGCGCGAGCTCCTCTCTTATCTGTCCAAGAATGCAAAAGAGGTCGGCGCGAAGTACGGCAACGTTGCGACGGCGACGGTCGGTTCGGTGCAACGCCAGCTTCTGGTGCTGGAGAACCAGGGTGGCGCTAAATTCTTCGGCGAACCGGCACTCAAGCTCGAAGACATGATGCGCGCCGACCGCAACGGCCGTGGCATCATCAATGTTCTTGCGGCCGACAAGCTGATGGAGAACCCGCGGCTCTACGCCACTTTCCTGCTGTGGCTCATGTCGGAGCTGTTCGAAACGTTGCCGGAGGTGGGCGATCTCGACAAGCCCAAGCTTGTTTTCTTCTTTGATGAGGCGCACCTGCTGTTCAACGAGGCGCCGAAAAACTTGCTCGACAAGATCGAGCAGGTGGTGCGGCTCATCCGCTCCAAAGGCGTCGGAATCTATTTCGTCACGCAGAATCCGCTCGACGTACCTGACAAGGTGCTGGCGCAACTTGGCAACCGCGCCCAGCACGCGCTGCGGGCTTTCACGCCGCGTGACCAGAAGGCGGTCCGGGCGGCGGCGGAAACATTCCGCCCCAATCCGAAGCTCGATACGGCAAAAGTGATCACGGAGCTGGGCAAGGGCGAGGCGCTTGTGTCGTTTCTGGAAGGCAACGGTACGCCGTCGATGGTCGAACGCGCGCTGATCTGCCCTCCATCCGCACGCCTCGGCGCGGTGACCGGCGCGGAACGCAAAGCTGTCATGGCCAAGAGCCCGATCCGCGGCAAATACGACAAGACCATCGATCCGGAATCCGCTTACGAGATATTGCAGCGCCGGGTGCAGGGACGTGCCGATGCACCTGAAGCGGCGCCTCAACGTGGCCGCAAAGGTGCGGAGCCGGCGGCTCCTCCTCCATCCTCCGGCGGTGGTTGGACCGATGTCCTAGGAGGAGTCCTCGGTGGTGGTTCGTCGGGCGGCCGCTCGCGCCGCATGTCGACCAGCGAGGTGGTCGTCAAACAGGTTGCCCGTTCGGTGGCCTCGCAGGTCGGGACTCAGGTCGGCAAGGCGCTCATGCGCGGATTTCTTGGCAGCCTGACTGGCCGCCGCTAGGCAAAGGCTCCGCAGTGCTCGGCTATTTCGATCGCCGTTCGTCGGCGTGGTGCCGTACCATGGACAACGTGAGGTCCCATGCGTTGCGGATATTCACAATCGTCAGCGCAAGCAGCGCGCCGGCCAGCACTTCGGGCGCGTAATTCATTGCGGCGTAGATCATGACGCCCGAGATCAGCAACGTGAGATAGGCGACTGCCGGCAGCAGCCCATACGCGAAATAGTCCGGTACGTATTGCGTCCAGTCCGTGCGTATGACCTGCACCGAGGTGACCGCGGACACGGCGATGCCAACAACCGCCGTCGCCGCAATCAACGCCGAAAAGAAAACCGGCCCATGCGACGGGATCAGGCAGACGGCGGCGACGAAAAACACGCTGGTAAAATGGATCACCACCGGGCTCATGAAGGTACGCGTCGGCGCCTGATGCTGGCTGGTCAGGTAACCGGCGCCAAGCGACACGGCGACGAACAGCAGCGCAAGCACAGTCGCGGCGGCGGTGCCGACGAGCAGATAGAACTCATGCCATGCGTGCAGCGCTTCCACGCCATCAGCCTCTTCCGACGAACGGCATCGTGTTGGCCATCACCGTCATGAACAGGACGTTGGTGTCGAGCGGCAGGCTCGCCATGTAGACGACCGCGTTGCCGACGTGATCGGCCTCCATGCGTGGCTCGATCATCTTGCGGCCGTCCGGCTGCAGCACGCCCTCGCCCTGAACCATGCGCTCCGTCAGCGGTGTCGCCGCATTGCCGATATCCACCTGGCCGCAGCAGATGTCGTATTTTCGGCAATCGAGCGATGTTGATTTCGTCAAGCCCGTGACCGCGTGCTTGGTCGAGGTATAGGCGACCGAGTAGGGCCGCGGCGCATGCGCCGAGATCGACCCGTTGTTGATGATGCGCCCCCCGCGCGGGTTCTGGCTCTTCATGATCTTGATGGCTTCCTGCGTGCACAGGAACATGCCGGTCAGGTTTGTCGCGACCACGTTCTGCCAGGTTTCAAAGGGCAGATCCTCAAGCGGCACCGCCGGCGCGCCGATGCCGGCATTGTTGAACAGGACATCGAGGCGGCCGAAGGTCGATTTGACTGTCGTGAACAGCGACACAATCGACTCTCGTTTCGACACGTCGGTCGGCACAGCCAGGGCTTGCGCGCCGAGCGCGTTGATCTCGCCGGCAACCTTGTCGAGCATCTCTTTGCGCCGGCCGGCAAGGACGAGGTTGTAGCCGGCCTTGGCCAGCGCAATGGCCACTGCCCGGCCCACGCCGGTTCCTGCCCCGGTCACCAGCGCGATTTTTGCGGAAGCCATCGGATGTCCTTTCTTGTGGGGAAGTTCAGGACGTCCGCAATATCATAAAAGCGCGCGCTCGCCACCACCGGCGGCACCGGGTTGTCCTTGCGTGTGCCGGGATCAGCTCGCCAGCGCTGCGGGAATTTCGTGGGGCTGAAAAGCGCCTGTTGCCTGCAGGCGCGCCGAAATTTCGGCAATGCTGACCGGCCGCCCGAAGCGGTAGCCCTGCATGGAGTGCACCCCGGCCGCACGCAGGAACAGTTGCTGGTCGGCCGTTTCGACGCCTTCGGCGGTGACCTTCATTCCGAGGCCACGGCCGAGGCTGACGATCGCGTGCACAATGGCGGCGGCGTCCGCGGCCTTCTCGATCGAGCGCACGAAACTGCGGTCAATCTTAAGCTTGTCGAACGGAAAGCGCCGCAGGTAGAGCAAGCTTGAATAGCCGGTGCCGAAATCATCGAGCGCCAGCCGCACGCCCAGCGCCTTGAGACGGACCATCGCGGTTTCGGCCGTGTCGACATTGCCGAGCAGTACGCTTTCGGTCAGCTCGAGTTCAAGCCGAACCGGATCGAAATTCGTTTCCTTCAGGATGCGCTCGACCACGTCGACGAAGTCCATGCGGCGGAACTGCAGCGACGAAACGTTGACCGCAATGGTCAATTCCGGCCATGCCCTGCCATCGACGCAGGCGCGACGCAGCACCCAGTTGCCAAGATCAATGATCAATCCGCTGTGCTCGGCAATCGCGATGAATTCGGTCGGGGGGATCTCGCCGCGGGTCGGATGTTTCCAGCGGCAGAGCGCCTCCACGCCAACCACGGTATCGCCGCTCTTGTTGACCACTGGCTGATACAGCAGCTGCAGCTGGTCGGAGTCGATCGCTTCGCGCAGGTCCGCCTCGAGCAGCTTGCGTGTGGAGAGGTCGGCATTCATCGCCGCGTCGTAGATGCAGGCCCGGTTGCGCCCTTCGTTCTTGGCGCGATAGAGCGCCATGTCGGCATAGCGCATGATGTCGGTCGCGGTCCCGCAGTTCTTGTCGATGACCGCGATGCCGATCGAAGCTCCGATGATGATGTTTTGCCCGCTGATCGCGTATGGAGAGCAGATTGCCGAGATGATGCGCTGTGCGAGCAGTATCATCTTCTCGTTGTCGCCCGCGACCGAGGAGATCACAGCAAACTCGTCACCGCCAAGGCGAGCGACGAGATCGCCGCCGCGCAATGTATGCGACAGCCGCAAGGTCACGTTGCGGATAAGCTCGTCGCCCACATGATGCCCCAGCGTGTCGTTGACGTCCTTGAAGTGGTCGAGGTCGATATAGAACACAGCCGCAGGCGCGCTGCCGTTGCGGACCTCTTCGATCACGGCCTCAAGGCGCTCCCCGAAGAAGATACGGTTCGGCAGCCCGCAGAGCGGATCGTGCATCGCGAGATGGCGCAGGCGCGACTCGCCGGCGGCGATCGCGGCGGCCGTACGGCGCATGTAGCGCAGCACGAAGGCCGCCAGCAGGGCGAAGCCGGTCAGCGCGACGGCGACGAACGGCACCACGTTGTTGACGATCTCGGCGCCGGGCTGTTTTGGTGTCCAGGCAAAGCGCGCGATCACGCTGCCGTCCGGACCGGTCAGGTCGTAGTTGAGGTCGCTTTGCGGCACCGGCACCTGGTCGATCTTGCGCAGGTTCACGAGCCGGAGCTGCGTTGCGATGCTGCCGAGCGCTGCCTCATCGATGAATTTCACAGACATGATGATCGGCGCATCGCCGTCGACAGATTGAGGGATCCCGTCGACGGGACCCACGGCGACCGCCGCGATGACCGCCGGCTTGCCCATCACCCGGCGGATCACCGCCGATTGGGGATGCGCACCGCCTTCGGTGAGATTCGGGTGGTTGAGACGGATAGCGCCGTGCAGCCGCGAGTCGCGCCCGCGCATGTATTCGATCACCGACGCGAAATCATCGCGCGCGCTGGCCATCCATTTGGCGTCGGCGGCGCGGCTGCCGAGCAGCGAGTAGATCAACTCGTCGTTGCGATTGAAAATGAAGACGTAGTCGTGATCGAAATAGGTCTCGAGCCAGTTGCCGACCCGATCCTTGGCCCAGGCCGGGTCGAACGAGCGCCGGATGTTCTGGATGGTGGCGGCAGCGGACGCCACGCTTTCGACTTCGCGCAATACGCGTTCGCCGTAGTTCGTGATCGCGCGCGAGAACAGTTGCTTCTCATGATCGACAGCGACGATGTCGGCACGCTGGGCGGACGACAGCACGGCGACGACGATGCAGACGATGGCGACGGCGACGATCACCCCAATGGGCACGACGACGCTCAGGCGAGCGCGATCCCAACTGGTGTATGGCCGCGTGTCGGGTGCACGCGGATGAGCGACAGCCGGCACGATAGGAGTCCCTTAAAGCGTCCTGCCCATTAGCGTTTTCTGGCGGGAAGCTAGGGAACAAAGCTTGCTATTCGCTTTCGTTTTGCTGGAGTGAGGGCCAGTTAGCGGTGAGAACAGGCAATTCGCCCGGTTCTGTTAACTGACGGTAAATGTAAAGCAACACCGCGTAGCATATCCCCTTGTAAAATTTGATCTTCCTCAACTTCCGCCGGAGCCACGATACGGCGGACGCGGGATCGAGATGTGGGCGGCGCGCAAGGCGGCCGACCAGCGGGTTCGCAAATCCTGGAAATAGGGCTCGCCCGGTTCGATCCGGTAGTTGACCTCGGCATCACAGACATCCGGGCGCACGACAAGAAGGTCGATCGGCAAACCGACTCCGAGATTGGAGCGCATGGTGGAGTCCATCGAAATCAGTCCGATCTTCAGCGCGTCATAAAGATCGGTGTCGTAGGCGATGGCGCGATCGAGCACCGGCTTGCCGTATTTATGTTCACCAATCTGCAGATAGGGCGTGTCTATCGTGCACTCGATGAAATTGCCGGCCGAGTAGATCATGAAAAGCTGCAGACGGCTGCCCTTGATCTGACCGCCGAACAGAAAGGAAATGTCGTGCTCAATGTGCGCCGCGGCCAGCGCCTTGCCTTCGACGTGCTGCACTTTTGTTATCGCGCGCCCGATCCGTTGCGCGGCCTGAAACATCGTCGGCGCGTTCATCAGCGTTTCGGCCTCGCCGGTCTCAGCGTTCTCTATGCCCTCGGTCAATGTCGAACGAACCGACTGGCTGACCGAGAGGTTGCCCGCGGAGGCAAGCGCCATGATGCGCTCACCCGGCTGCGTGTAGACGTGCAGTTTGCGAAACGTGGAAATATTGTCGAGACCTGCGTTGGTGCGCGTATCGGCAACCATCACGAGCCCGGCGCGAACGAGAATTCCGCAGCAATAGGTCATAGGGTCAAACTTTCCGCCGGGCAGCCGGTTGTTGCAACGTGTATCGCGACGGTCTGTTGCATCGCCAAACCATCTTTTCGGGACGCGAAAAATACTATTAAAACCGCATGTTAGCGGTACCGCAAACAAGGGCGCGAACCCGAACGGAAAACGCCGCGGCGGGTGGCTTGAGCGGGTGCCGGGGTCACGCTACGTCTTCTGGGTCGCCCACAGGATACCGTCATGAGCAGCAACCCCGACATCATCACCGCGGCCGTGCTGGTGATTGGCGACGAGATCTTGTCGGGCCGGACGAAGGACAAGAATATCGGCTACATCGCCGACTACCTCACCGCGATCGGAATCGATCTCAAAGAGGTGAGGGTGGTCGCGGACGAGGCTGCTGCGATCGTCGATGCACTTAACGCGTTGCGCGCAAAATATACCTATGTGTTCACGACCGGCGGGATCGGTCCCACCCATGACGACATCACGGCTGATTGCGTAGCGGAGGCGTTTGGCGTCGCGCTTGAGCTTCACCCCGAGGCCGTCGCCATTCTGAAAGAGCGGCTGGCAAAAACCGGCGGCGAGCTAAACGAGGCGCGTCTGCGGATGGCGCGCATTCCAAAAGGCGCCGCGCTGGTCGCGAACAAGGTCTCGGGAGCGCCCGGATTCTGGATCGGCAACGTCATCACCATGGCGGGAATTCCTGCGGTGATGCAGGGCATGCTCGATGAAGTGGCTTCGAAACTCAAGACGGGCACCAAGTTGCTGTCGGAGACGATCCGTGCCGATGCCAAGGAAGGTGATGTTGGCACTGAGCTCGGCGCTATCGCCAAAGCGCATCCGTCGACGATCATTGGCAGCTATCCTTTCATTGACGAAAAAAACGGGCCGAACACGAATATTGTCGTGCGCTCCCGTGATGCCGGCGAGCTTGCTGTCGTGAAGGCTGAAGTCGAGGGCATGCTCCAGAAGGTCAAAGCGCAGCTTCCTCCAGCGCGCTGATGCACCATGGCGAAATTGCCCATAGAGACGCCTCGTCCCGAAAAAATTTTCCCGGTGTCCTGGGATCAGTTTCATCGCGACTCTCGCGCGCTCGCCTGGCGCTTGCACGCATCGGGGCCATTCGAGGCGATTGTCTGCATCACGCGCGGCGGTCTGGTCCCGGCGGCGATCGTCGCGCGCGAACTCAACGTGCGAATGATCGAAACAGTGTGTGTCGTGAGCTATCGCGACTACAAGAATCAGGGCGATCTGTCGGTTCTCAAAGGCATTGCGCCGGAAGTGGTTGCGCTCCATTCGCAGGGAAAGCGTGTGCTGATCGTGGATGATCTTGTCGATACCGGAAAGACGGCGCGTGTCGTTCGCGATCTCCTGCCGGACGCTCACTTTGCGACTGTTTATGCGAAGCCGATGGGGCGGCCGCTTGTCGACACTTTCATTACGGAGGTGTCGCAGGACACATGGATCTATTTCCCTTGGGATACGGGCTTGGCGTTCCAGCCGCCGATCCGCGAGGGGGGCGACTGATAAAAAAATAACACTCTGGAGGAAACACAATGCTGACACGACGTCATCTACTCGCCGGCGCGGGCGCTGCCGCAATGACCGCCGCTGCATCCCATGCCGGTGCGCAATCGACCTATGCAAGCCAGCCGGTGCATATTCTGGTCGGCTATGCGGCCGGGGGTGGTGTCGATATCGTCGCGCGGCTGTTGCAGGAGCCGCTGAAGGCGGCGCTCGGTCAGCCTATCATCGTCGAAAACCGGACCGGCGCTAGCGCCATGCTGGCGACCGGCGCGGTCGCCAAGGCTGCGCCTGACGGATACACGTTGCTTGCCTGCGCATCGGGCGAGGTTGCAATCAATCATTTCCTTTTCAAGGAAAAGATGGCCTACGACCCGGCGAAGGAATTGGTACCGATCGCGCTCATCGGCATCGTGCCTTGTGTGGTTGTCGTTGCGAGCACGACGCCGGTGCACAATCCGAAAGAATTGATCGCATACATCAAGGAAAATGCGGGAAAACTCTCGTTCTCGTCATCGGGTGTTGGTAATCCGCAGCAGCTTGCCGGCGAGCTGATGAACACGATGGCGGGCACCAAAGTGTTGCACGTGCCATATCGGGGCTCGGCGCCCGCGGTTACGGACGTCGCAACCGGTGCGATAACGATGAGCTTTTCCAGTCTGGCGGCGGCCTTGCCGCTGATACAGGGCGGCAAGATCCGCGCGGTCGCGGTGACCTCGCGCGAACGGATGCCGCAACTGCCCGAGGTTGCACCATTGAGCGAGGGTTCGCCCGGGCTCGCGGATTACGAGCTGCTTAACTGGTTCGCCGTTTTTGGAACGGCTGGAACGCCGCCGGCAATTGTCGAGCGCCTGAACGGCATCATCAATACCGCCCTGAATGATCCTGCGATCTCCGGCAAGCTGTTGCCGCAGGGCATTGTGCCGAAGGTCATGAAGGTTGCCGAATTCAAGGCGTTTGTGGATGCCGAACGCACAAAGTTCGGTAAGATCGTGGATCAGGCCAACATCAAATTGAGCAATTGACCCAGTTCAGTGTATCGTTGCTGAAACGCCCCGCAGGGGAGGATACCGATGAACGTAAATGCCAAGGCGGAAAACGCCAAGCCTCGTGATGACAAGCGCTCGCATCACGTGCGCCCGCACGATCTTCCATGGGAGAAAATGCGCTTTCCTGGTTGCCAGACGAAGACCTTGCTCTTTGATCCCAAGAGCGGACTTGCGACGGTGTTGATCAAGATGGAGCCCGGTGCGACTTTGCCGGATCATGAACACGTGCTCATTGAGCAGACTTACGTGCTGGAAGGTTCGCTGGTCGACAAGGAAGGGCCTGACACTGGCCTCGAAGTCGGGCCCGGCGAATTCGTTTGGCGTCCGGCGGGCAGCCGGCACGTCGCCTGGTGTCCCAAGGGCGGGACGATGATTGCGATTTTCCAGGTGCCGAACAAATTTTTCGAAAAGGACGGCAAGGTGACCGACGCCGGTGGCAAGGACTGGCAGTCGTCCTGGGGACACATCTTATCGAGCTAGCGTGACCGCCGCCGCGTGGGCTTCACTCGCCGCGCGCCGGCGGGTGAATTGAGCTTTGCCACGCGGACGTGGCGGAATGGTAGACGCAAGGGACTTAAAATCCCTTGGGAGATTTCCCGTGAGGGTTCGAGTCCCTCCGTCCGCACCAATCAAATCGGCAACGAGATGGTGGCAAGCCAATGAAGAACAACCGAAACAGAGAGCACGGCGGTGCTGAGGCCTGCGCATGCGGCTGACCATCAATTGCGACATGGGCGAAGGTTTTGGCCTGTATCGCATCGGTGACGATGCGGCGATGATGCCGCACATCGATCTGGCCAACGTCGCCTGCGGTTTTCACGCGTCCGACCCGCCGACGATGCGCGCGACGGTGCGCCTTGCAAAGCAGCATTCGGTCAAGGTCGGGGCGCATCCGTCGTTGCCGGACCTCCAGGGCTTCGGCCGCAGGGCCATGGTCATTTCACCGGAGGAGGTAGCAGACTTCGTGACATATCAGGTCGGTGCCTTGAAAGCGTTTCTCGATGCTGAGGGCATGCCGCTCAACCACGTCAAACCGCACGGCGCGCTCTATGGCATGGCGGCCCGCGACGAAAAGATCGCCGCCGCCCTTGCTGACGCCGTCTTGCCATTCGGCGTGCCCATTCTTGGAATGGCCTTCACGGCGCACGAAAAAGCCTATCAGGACAAGGGTATCGAGTTTGTTCCTGAATTTTATGCTGATCTTGAATATGACGGCGAAGGCAACCTCATTTTGAGCCGCGTGCACGACGCGGTCGACCCCGCTCAGGCCGCTTCACGCGTTTTGCGCATGATGCGGGATCAGGCTGTGACCACGACGACGGGCAGGGATATTCCGGTCAAAGCGACCACTGTATGCGTGCATTCGGATACGCCGTCGGCTGTGTCCATCGCCGCCGAGCTCGCGCGGGTTCTACGCCAGACGACTGTCCGAAAGTGATGTTTGCACCGGACCGTTCCACCGCAATGCCAGAATCGTGAGATAGGTCTCTTCAATGACTACCAGAATCCCGCTGATGATAGGCGCGGTCGCAAGCGCTCTACTCTCCGGTTGCGCGGCGTCCGACGACGCGTCGGGGCGCTTTCTGGTTCAACCCGACAGATACCAACTTTATGGCTGCAAGGAGCTTGCCGAGGCGGCTCAGGCGATCGGCGCTCGTCAGCGCGAGCTTGAAGGATTGATGGCGAAGGTTGGGCCGGATACGAGTGGTCGTTTCGTGAGCACGATCGCTTACCGGCCAGAATATCTGCAATTGCGCGGCCTGATAAACGAGATACACAGGACGTCGGCCGAAAAGAAATGCAAATTCAGCCCGGATGCCGCTTCAGGTGCGCACGTGAGCGACCAGGCCATACGCTGACCAGCGACCGTCCCGCCAATGGAACTTTTATAGGCTGCGGAACTTGTAGCCGTGGAACCCGCCACGGACGTGGCATTACAAGGGGGCTGGCATGGGACTACTGATCAGCATTCTTATTACGTTTCTTGTCATTATCCTGGTTCTCTATCTCATCAACATGCTGCCGATCGATGGACGAGCGAAACAAATCGTTCGCGTCATCGTCATCATTATCGGCGTGCTGTCGTTGCTGAAATATCTCGCCGTCTTTTAGCGTTCAAAGGTTCACGCGGCGGAGGCGCAGTGCGTTGCCGACGACGCTGACCGATGAAAGTGCCATTGCGGCTGCTGCAATGATTGGCGACAGCAATACGCCGAAGATAGGATAGAGGGCGCCCGCCGCGACAGGCACGCCGACCGCATTGTAGATGAAGGCAAAGAACAAGTTCTGCCGGATGTTGCGCATCACGGCGAGAGAAAGTGCGCGCGCTTTTACGATCCCGGTGAGGTCGCCCTTGAGAAGGGTGATGCCCGCGCTTTCTATGGCCACGTCAGCACCCGTTCCCATGGCGATGCCGACTTCGGCTGCCGCAAGGGCAGGGGCGTCATTGACGCCGTCGCCGGCCATTGCCACGGCCCGGCTCTCCCGGTGCAATTTTTCGACGATCGCGCTTTTCTGATCAGGCAGCACTTCGGCCTCCACCTCGGCGATGCCGAGACGGCGCGCTACCGCCTGCGCGGTGGTCCGATTGTCGCCGGTGAGCATGACCACGCGGATACCTTCAGCGGCGAGAGCACGCAATGCGTCGGGTGTCGTCGCCTTGACCGGGTCGGCAATGGCAATGACGCCGGCGAGCTTGCCGGTCACAGCAAGGAAAATGGCGGTGGCGCCATCGCCGCGCAGACGCTCGGCTTCAGCAGAGAGAGCGGATGTATCAATATTCAATTCAGCAAGAAATCTGGCATTACCGAGCACGAGCCGCTTGTCCTCGATGATCCCGGTCACGCCTTTTCCGACGGGTGAGTCAAAGTCCCGCACAGGTAGAAGTTCAAGCTTGCGCTCGGCCGCGGCAGCGACGATCGCCGCTGCCAGGGGATGTTCGCTGCCGCGCTCGACGCTGGCGGCAAGCCGCAACACCTGCGTCTCGTCAAATCCGGGCGCAGGCTTGACAGCCACGACCTTCGGCTTGCCTTCGGTGAGTGTGCCGGTCTTGTCGATCACAAGCGTGTCGATTTTTTCCATGCGCTCGAGAGCCTCGGCATTCTTGATCAACACGCCAGCCTGCGCGCCGCGGCCGACGCCCACCATGATCGACATCGGCGTCGCCAGGCCCAGCGCGCAAGGGCAGGCGATGATCAGCACGCTCACTGCGGCGACCAGGCCGAAAGCGAAGCGCGGCTCCGGACCAAAGGCTGCCCAGGCCGCGAACGCGATGAGCGCCACCGCTATAACCGTCGGCACAAACCAGGCGGAGACCTGATCGGCGAGCCGCTGGATTGGTGCTCGGCTGCGCTGTGCCGATGCCACCATCTGCACGATCCGGGACAGCAAGGTGTCGCGGCCGATCTTGTCGGCGCGCATCACGAAGCTTCCGAACTTGTTGATCGTGCCGCCGATCACACGCGCATCTTTCTCCTTGGTCACCGGCATGGATTCGCCCGTCACCATGGATTCATCGAGCGCCGAGCGACCTTCGAGGACGACGCCATCCACCGGGACCTTGTCGCCGGGACGCACGCGCAACCGGTCGCCCACCTGTATCGTGTCGAGCGAGACCTCCTCATCGTTGCCGTCACCTTTCACGCGGCGCGCCGTCTTGGGGGCGAGATCGAGGAGGGCGCGGATCGCGCCGGAAGTCGCCTCGCGCGCGCGCAATTCCAGCACCTGGCCAAGGAGCACCAGCACTGTGATGACCGCGGCCGCCTCGAAATAAACGGCAACCGTACCCTCGGCGTCACGGAACGCCGCAGGAAACAGGTTGGGCATCAATACCGCCACCGCGCTGTAAAGCCAGGCGACCCCCGTGCCCATGGCGATCAGCGTGAACATGTTGAGGTTCCGCGTGAGCAGCGATTGCCACCCGCGGACGAAAAATGGCCAGCCCGCCCACAAAACGACCGGCGTCGCCAACACGAACTGGATCCAGTTCGAGAGGTTCTTCCCCAACAACATGTGCAGGTTCGTGAGATGGCCGCCCATTTCTAACGCCACCACGGGCAGGCTGAGCACGAGGCCGATCCAGAACCGGCGCGTCATGTCGACGAGTTCGGGATTGGGTCCGACTTCAGTGCCGGCGATTTCCGGCTCGAGCGCCATGCCGCAGATTGGGCAGGAACCGGGCCCGACCTGCCGAATCTGCGAATGCATTGGACAGGTGTAGATGGTGCCTTCCGGCACGGTTTCGGCTTGGCGCGCGCCCAGATATTTTTGCGGATCCGCAGCAAATTTTGTGCGGCAACCGGCGGAGCAAAAACAATAGGTATGTCCCTGATAGTCGGCGCGATGTTTCGCGGTGTGCGGATCGACCGTCATGCCGCATACGGGGTCGATGACACCCTCGGCTGCGTTGTCGTGATGATGGTGATGTTCTGATGTCACCAATTGTACCGTGTCTTGTCTTAAATACCCCTAGGGGGTATATAAACTTCATGGCAAAGAACAGCAAGGCGGCAACTCTCAAGCGGCTGAGCCGGATCGAAGGTCAGGTGCGTGGACTGGCCCGCATGGTCGAGGACGAGCGCTACTGCATCGATATTGTGACGCAGGTCGGCGCGGTCCGCGCGGCATTGCGCCGGGTGGAAGAAGAAATTCTGCGCGATCACGTCGCGCATTGCGTTGATCACGCCATCAAAAGCGGCAACAGAGCCGACCAGCGCCGCAAAGTTGCCGAGCTTATGGATGTGATGGGACGCGCGGGCAGGTAGTCAGCCGAACTTCTGTCGCGCCAGCGCTGCACCGGCCCCGAGCGCCTTCAGCTTCGCCTCGGCGATATTGCGCCGCATCGGCGCCATGCCGCAATTCGTGCAGGCGATGATCTTTTCCTTTGGCGCCACCTTCGTCACGTTCCCGATTACTTCCGCCACTTGCTCGGGCGTCTCAACCTTGTCCGTTGCCACGTCGATCACGCCGACAAGCAGGTCTTTGCCGTCCAGGAGCGACAACAGATTCAGAGGCACGTGCGAGTTGATGCATTCCAGCGAGACCTGGCCGATCCTGCTTTTGGCAAGCGCCGGGAAAAACTTCTCGTATTGCCGCCACTCTTCGCCAAGAGAATTCTTCCAGTCGATGTTGGCCTTGATACCGTAGCCGTAGCAGATGTGCACGGCGGTCTTGCACTTGAGCCCGTCAATGGCACGGTGCATCGCCTCGATACCCCACCCGGCGACGTCGTCCATGAACACGTTGAAAGCCGGCTCATCGAACTGAATAACATCAACGCCGTCTTTCTCGAGTGCTCGCGCTTCCTGGTTCAGCAGGCCGGCGAAGGCCATCGCCATCTTCACCTTGTCGCCGTAGTGCGAGTCCGCGATGGTATCGGAAATCGTCATTGGGCCGGGCAGGGTGATCTTCAGCTTGCGCTTGGTGTGTGCGCGCGCGTGCCGCGCTTCGGGCTGGTGTACGCGTCCCTTCAAATTAAGTTCACCGCGCACGATCGGCACCATTGCTTTGTAGCGGTCCGCGCGGATTCCCATCTCGACTTTGTGCGCGAAGTCGATTCCGTCGATATATTCGAGAAAGCCATGGACAAAATGCTGACGCGACATTTCGCCGTCGCAGACAATGTCGATGCCGGCGTCCTCCTGCCATTTGACTGCAAGTAATGTGGCATCGAGCTTGGCGGCGGCGAGCTCCTCGCCCTGCAGCCGCCATTGCGGCCACAGCTTGTTCGGTTCGGCGAGCCAGGAGGGTTTTGGCAGGCTGCCGGCGACGGTCGAAGGAAACAACATTCTATGCGATCTCGAAACGTTGTGGAGGCCGCCAACTATAGAGCCAATCGTAGCGCGCGCGCAGCTTTTCTCCGCCCATTCCTCGCATCGCCAAATTGCGCACGAAGGCTTCAGGCCCCGTCAGCCCATAAATGCGCGCCTGGCGACGGGCGGCTTGTTGGGTGCGCATCGTCCGGTGCCAACGCGCGCCCTCATAGGCGCGGAGCGCGTCGGACGGATCATCAAGATACTTGGCAAGCATGTCAGCGAGCACGGCAGCATCTTCGATCGCCATTGCAGCACCTTGAGCGAGAAACGGCAGCATCGGGTGGGCGGCATCCCCGATCAGCGTCACCGGCACGCGTCCTCCGCGGAATGGGACCTTGCGGTCAAAGAGCGCCCATTTCAGCCAGCGATCAGGAATTGCAATAAGCGCACGTGCCTTTTCCGACCAGGTCCAGCGAACAAAGTGGCGGAGCACCTCAGTGCGATCGCCGTCGGCCGACCAGCCTGGCTCGTTCCACTTGTCGCGAACGATGCCGACAATGTTGATGAGGCGGCCGGACTTCACCGGGTAGTGGACCAGATGCGCGTCGTGGCCAAGCCAGAGATGAATGAAGGGCTGGCGAAATTCGGCTGGCACCGACTCGACCGGGACGAGGGCGCGCCAGGCCGTGCGATGCCGGAACGTCGGCGGTTGCTGACTCTGCAGGCGCTCAGCAACTGTTGACCAGATACCGTCAGCACCAATCAGGGCGATGCAGCGCTCGTCGAGCACCTGCGAACCGCGCCTGCCGAGGACGCTCACACCCCTAACGTGGGCGGCAAACTCCTCCACGCGTACGCCCAGCTCAAGCGTCACGTCGAGAGTATCATTCGCCGCATCGGTGAGCGCCGCTTGCAGGTCTCCGCGATGGATTGACCAGTACGGTGCGCCGTAGCGCCGTTCGGCGTCGTCACCCAAAGGAATACGCGCAATCTCACGTCCCGAGCCGCCGGTCATCACGCGGATGGCTTGGGGTTTGACAGCGGCCGCTTCGATCCGCTCGCGCAGGCCCAGCGCGATCAATACGCGGCTGGCATTGGGTGAAAGCTGCAAGCCGGCGCCGGTTTCCTCCAGCTTGGCGGTTTGCTCCAGGACGGTCACGCGCATGCCCGCGCGTGCGAGCAGTAGCGCCGACGTCAGGCCGGCAATTCCGCCGCCGGCGATGATGACATGACGCGGCGGCGCCATGGCTTATCCGATCAGGCTCAGGCGGTGGCGGAATGCGGCGATGCACATTCCGGCGGGCGCGCCGAATGCGAATCAAGTGCCGGGTCGTATCGATAGAGCGTCGAGCAATACGGGCAGATGATGTCCTTATCCTCGCCCATGTCGAGGAAAACATGGGGATGATCGTGAGGTGGCGTCGCCCCGACGCACATGAACTCCCTGGCACCGATCTCGATCACCGGCACCCCAGGGTCGTTGTGGAAGTGGGGGACGATATGTTCCGCCATAGCAATTCCTCTCGCTGCCGCGGATCGCGCGGCGAAGTTCCGGCGGCACCATAGCGGGGAGCCTGTACAATGCCTAGCTCCATCGCAAACGCGGGATGTTGCTGCCGCTGAAACGCCTTGGTTGTCCGGCAGAGCGGCATCGGGAGAGTGGGTTTGGAACCAGCGACGCAAAACGTCATGCGCAAGCCGCGCATCGGGATCACCTTGCTTGCGACGGTCCTGTTTGCGGCGGTGGCCGTCTATGCCATACCGCGCGCGGCTGATGCCTTGTCGGGTCTCGATGATCCTGTGCGCATAGCGAGCCGGGCGCTCGATGGCACATTCGATGCGGCGGCAGCCCAGCGGGAAATCGAGGCTGCATTGGCTGCGGAGGATGTAGAACTCGCACAAAGCGTCATCGATCTTGCGCGGGCGCGCCATGTCACGATTGACCTCGTGCTGGTGGGAAAAGTTGCAGCGGCGACGGCGGAGGCTGCGACCATGCGGCACCGCGCGAAAAACTTTGCACGCGGACTGGTGACCGGCGAGCCCCAGGACATGGCGTCACTTGCCGGCACGACCCTAGGCGACCTGTTCGTGTTCGGCGATATCCGTGACGCCCTGCGCGAAGGCACGCGGTATGTTCGCGGCGAGCAAGTTGATCGGCTGGTACTGGGTCTTGCAGCAACCGGCATCGCGATTACGGCCGGCACGTATGCGACGTTCGGAGCTGCGGCTCCGGCGCGTGCCGGCGTCACGCTTGTGAAGGCCGCGCGCAAGACCGGACGACTGGGTGTCGAGTTCACCGAGAGTCTGGGCCGCATGGTGCAGCAAACCAGTTTCCCGGCCGCGGCGCGCGCCGCACGAGATACCGCAAAGATCGAACGGGCCGGTGGCCTGCTGCAGCTGGTCCGCGACGTCGGCCGTGTCGAAAAGGCCGCCGGTGGCCGTGCAGCACTGGATTCTCTGAAGATAGCCAAGGAGCCGCGCGACATCACACGTATCGCCAAGCTTGCAGAGAAAGAAGGCAGCCGCACGCGTGCCATCCTTAAAGTCGCGGGGCGCAGCGCGATCATGCTTGCGGCGCTCGCTTTCGATGCAAGCCTCTGGCTTCTTGGTGCTTTGTTTGCCGTATTGGCTTTTGTATCCGCGCTCAAAGGTGTGGTTGAACGCACTGCGTTGCGAATCTTTCGCCGGCGGCGGGAACGACGCATACGAAGAGCGATACAGCAGATTGCCGCCTTGCGCGCTCAGGTCTAGATACAGCCCGTGCCAAGCTTCAAAAACGGTGACGTCGAGATTGCCTATCTCGACGAGGGGGAAGGCGAGCCCATTGTGCTCGTGCACGGGTTTGCGTCCACAAAGGAAGTGAACTGGGTCCAGCCCGGGTGGGTCAGCGTCCTTAACCGCGTAGGGCGACGCGCTGTTGCGCTCGACAACCGCGGGCATGGCGCGTCGAGCAAACTTTACGACCCGGCCGCGTATCACAGCGCGGCCATGGCCGATGATGTCCATGCGCTGCTTGATCATCTGAAAATCGCACGCGCCGACATCATGGGCTATTCGATGGGCGCACGCATTACGGCTTTCCTGGCGGTGAAGCACGCCGATCGGGTGCGGTCAGCAATACTCGGCGGATTAGGCATCCGTCTTGTCGAGGGTGTCGGCCTGCCGGAAAGCATCGCCGAGGCGCTCGAGGCGGATTCCCTGGATGACATTAATGATCCCACAGGCCGTGAGTTTCGCGCATTTGCAGAGCGGACGAAGTCCGACCTGCGGGCGCTCGCCGCCTGCATTCGTGGATCGCGGCAGACTTTGACGCGCGAGGAAGTCGCGGCAATTCGTGCGCCCGTTCTAATTGCCGTCGGTACAAAAGATGTGGTGGCAGGATCGGCGCAGGCCTTGGCTGCGCTCATTCCAGGCGCGCAGGCTCTCGATATCCCGAACCGCGATCATATGCTCGCCGTCGGCGACAAGGTCTACAAAGCAGGTGTTATCGACTTCCTTAACCAACGCGCATGAGCTATGCGCAAGTCGCGGTGCGTGACCTCCTTGCATCTTCGAATTTGTGCTAAAAGACCCAAGTAGGGGTTCGAGAGGCGTCGGGAGAACCAGGTTCATGGCTCAGTTTCAGACGCGGCCCGCAAAGGGCCTCGACAAGGTCGATCCGGTCTGGGCGCGCATCCGCAACGAAGCGGAGGACATTGCGCGCCGCGAGCCCGAGCTCGCCACCTTCATTTATGAAAACATCCTCCATCACGATACGCTTGAGGCCGCGATTGCCCATCGCGTCAGCCAGCGGCTGGATCACGCCGACGTATCGGCCGATATGATCCGCCAGGCCTATGGCGATGCGCTCGACGACCAGCCGGTGCTTGGCGAAGCCTTCCGTGCCGACATTGTCGCCACCGTCGATCGGGATCCCGCGACCAGCCGCTTTATAGAGCCCGTGCTGTACTACAAGGGCTTCCACGCCATTCAGACGCATCGCCTCGCGCACTGGCTCTATGGAAAAGGCCGCAAGGACTTCGCGCTCTACCTTCAGAGCCGCGCATCATCTGTCTTCCAGTGCGATATCAATCCGGCGGCGAAAATCGGTCGCGGCATTTTCCTCGATCATGCGACCGGTCTGGTCGTCGGCGAGACCGCCGTCATCGAAGATGATGTCTCGATCCTGCATGACGTGACGCTTGGCGGCACTGGTAAGGAGCACGAAGACCGCCATCCGAAAATCCGTCGCGGCGTAATGATTGGTGCAGGCGCGAAGATCCTAGGCAACATCGAAGTCGGCCATTGCGCGCGCATCGCCGCTGGCTCGGTCGTCATCAAGCCCGTGCCGAACAACGTCACCGTTGCCGGTGTTCCGGCCAGGGTCGTTGGGGAGGCGGGCTGCCCCGAGCCGTCGCGCGCTATGGATCAGATGCTCTACGGCATCATGTTGGACGGCTGACATTTTTTGCATTGCGCTTGCCTTGCGCCCTTCGATCGGGCATTGAAACGGCGCCTCAAGAAGGAGTTACGCGTTGGACGTCCAGGAAGTCAGAAAACTCGACGGCTATTTGAAGAAGCTTTTCGGCAATGCGCAGATGCGCGTGGTACCGAAGGGGCGGGACAATGCCGAGATCTTTGTCGGCGCCGACGATCTTGGTGAGCTCACGGTCGACGACGAAGACGGCGAGCGCTCCTACAATTTTCGAATGGTCATCCAGGTCGGTAACGACCCGAGCATTCAGCCGGTGCCGACGCTCAACGCCTATCTGCGCAGCAAGTTCGACAACGAGAATATCCGCGTCGTACCGCGGCCGAAGAAAACGGATTCGCTGGAAGTCTATATCGGCGAGGAATTCATCGCGGTTCTGTTCCTCGAAATCGAGAAGGGACGGCGCTCATACATCCTCGAATTGCCGATCCTGGATGTCGATTTAGTCGACTAGCCAATCGTAAATTTCGATTTCGTCATGGACGGACTCACGTCGGCCATGTTTTTTGGCATCAGTTTACCGGATGCAATCTTGCAACGAGCCGGTCGATGCTCTTCGCGACATTCTCCCAATCCGGCAACCAGTCTCGCGAGAAACGAAAGGTGATATCGGCATCGCCGATGCGTCGCTCGAGCAGGCAGACACCGGTATTGGTTACGCCCTTGCGCGAGCAGCGGGCAAGAAAATGTTCAGGCGCATTCGATTCAAACACCAGGTCCTCGCCTTGATAAGGCGAGTCGTCGCGAAATCCGCGGTAGGTCAATCCAGGAAAGCCGGCGACCGGCTGCGGCACAAGATAGCGCGGGTAGATCGTCTGTACACGATCCAATAGTGGCAGTGTTGCGTCGCCCGATGAAATGGTGACGAACAGGCGCTCATTCGCGTCGAGCGGTGCTCCGACTGTCGGCTTGACGGCCGGGTCAGGCGGCGCCAGCGATGGCCAGAGATAACTGAGGTCGACGCGCTGCTGCACGCCGGCCCGACGCTGGACCGCGACGCGGACGGCCGCCGGTTCGACATTGAAGGTTACGCCGGAGACGACGATCGGCAGCGAAGGCGCATTGAGCGCTACCGGTCCCTGCGGCCATCGCGGCCACAGAATGTAGGCCACGTAGAGAGCGGCCAGCAGTGCCACCGCACCAAATGCCAGGAGGGGTGCCATGATTGGGTTATGACGCGCGTGCCGTCGCCGCCGTGTGGCCGGCCGGGCTGAGCTTGGGGGTTCCTGCGCGAGAAAGGCCACGGCGACTCCTGCGTGCGAATCGCGCGGATTATGCCACGTC
>Ga0097621_100000007_pt1 | contig 131146 bp, 120 predicted proteins | sample KBSMisM72_FD_73165 | JGI IMG/M metagenome (GOLD analysis project Ga0097621, IMG submission 73165) | Miscanthus rhizosphere microbial communities from Kellogg Biological Station, Michigan, USA - KBS Miscanthus M7-2 (version 2) (version 2) | ecosystem: Host-associated > Plants > Roots >... | reverse complement strand
GCCAGCAGGAATGCTCCGGAACAAATACTGGCTATCTCTGCACCATTTTTATATTGCTCTGCTATCCAGCTAATAATTTCCTGATTCTCCTTAACTGCTCTATCGTAATTATGACTTAGTGAAGGAATAACTACCAGATCGGTTTTGGTCAGGTCAGAAATATGGACATGCGGCTTTATCGTAACCAGTCCATCAAAATATTCTACTTTTTCTGAAATGCCGGCAACTTCAATTTTAAATCCCTCCCTTTTTCCGGCTTCTTTCCAGCACAGATTAGCCCTTGTTAATATTTTGTATGCCCCGATAACACTGCTTGCATTATTGGGCCCATCGGGGGCAAGTATCGTGATGTGTTTCATCAGATTATTTTTTAATAAAGATAGGCAATTAGGCATGTCCGAATCAACCCGTTAAAAAGTCTATTTTACACATACTTAATAAGGAATTAAGACTTTAACTTTGATTCATTAAATCAATAAAGCCATGAATAATCAAGATTTCAGTTCCGCTATTTTGGTGGATAAAACACCAGCAGAAGCGTTTGATGCTATCAACAATGTACGCGGGTGGTGGTCAGAAAATGTAGAAGGTTTCACTGATCAGCTAAATAGCGTGTACTATTACTACTACAAAGACATTCACCACTGCACGATAAAGATTGTTGAGCTTGTTCCCGGCAAACGGGTAGCATGGGAAGTGCTGGACAACTATTTCAATTTCATAGCGGACAATACCGAATGGGTAGGCACCAAAATTATTTTTGACATTGCGGAGAAAGATGGTAAAACCGAGGTCCGTTTCACACACCAGGGACTTGTTCCGGCTTACGAGTGCTACGGCGTTTGTTTCGAAGCCTGGACAAATTATATCCAGCACAGCTTACATAACCTTATCACTACAGGGAAGGGCGAACCGACCCCAAAGGAAGGTATTGGTTACAATACGCAATTGGCCGAGAAATGGAATTTGGAGTGATTGTAGATACAAGCAGCATAACATCTATTAAAACAAACCGAATTATGGAAAATCAAGATTTCACAGTTGCATTTTTGGTGGATAAAACTCCGGCGCAGGCATACGATGCAATTAATAATGTGCGCGGATGGTGGTCGGGAGAAATTGAAGGCAGCACGGACAAGCTTAATGATGAGTTTACTTATAGCTTTCCGCCCTATCATTACAGTAAACACAAGCTGGTAGAAATGGTACCGGGCGAGAAAATTGTATGGCTGATCACAGACAGCAGCCTGAATTTTGTTGAGGACAAAAACGAATGGAACGGCACCAAAATCAGTTTTGATATAACCGAAAAGGATGGCAAAACCGAGATTCGTTTTACGCATCACGGATTGGTGCCCAAAAATGAATGCTACAATGCCTGCTCCAATGCGTGGACGGGTTATATAACCGATAGTTTATACAATCTGATAACTAACCAACAGGGTCAGCCGGAAGCAATTAAATAAATTACCAATTTGTGCAAACTATTTTGGTAACGAAAGCCTGCAGTTAATGGCAGACGATCTTGCCACTGATAGGATAGCTTTGTATAAACCAATTAAATACAATAACTATGACCTCTCCACCTTGCGCTCGTTTGTTACGAGTGCTTATTGCGGCCGGGTTATTGCATCGCTCTTCGCATTTTAAACGCAAACTTCTGTTAAACGCTCTGCAAACTAACACGAGAAGAATACTTCTAAAATGTCGCAATCATAACGGAATAATGTCGTGATCATGCGTTCTTTTGCGGCTGCTGAGCCTGTAACTTTGGAATATCAATTTACCTAAAACGGATCGGCATGAGAAAGTTAAAATTACAAATGAACCTTGCACTCGGTAATAAATGGGACAATGGAATGTCTGATTTTAGTATCGACAATCTTAAAAGTGTGGATTGTATTTTACATGGGCGAAAAACAGGTGAAGGTTTTATTCCCTATTGGACAGAAATAGCAAACAACCCCAATGACGCTGAATATAAGCTTGGAAGGCGTTTCGCGGATATTCCAAATGTTGTTTTTTCAAACACTCTCAAAGTAAGCCAATGGGACAATACAACAATTATAGGCGGCGACATAAAGATGGCGATAGAGGCATTGAAAAAGAAAAATGGTAAAGACATCCTTGTTTATGGAGGAGATTCGTTTGTATCATCCTTAATTCAACATGATCTGGTTGATGAGTTTTATTTGCTTGTAAACCCTGTTGAGATTGGTAACGGACAACAAACCTTTAACCCTTTAAAAAATGATCTAGAGTTAAAATTGGTGAGTTGTAGACCATTTGCCTGTGGTGCGGTGTTGCTTTATTATACAAGAGCACAAGAAGAAGGTGTATAAAAAGCAGCTGCCCTTTTGAGACAGCCGCTTTTGTTATGGATATGGGTATACCTATTTATTTTGTATCTCTATTTTACGCTTATCTTTTGACAACTCAACAACATAAGTGCCCCGCTCCATGCTAAAGTTACCTGCCAATTTATACTTCACCCCTCCTTTATTATTTGCAGGCTGTTGAATGCGTAGATAGGCTTTTGGTGTATAGGAATCTGCCGGATCAAGTGAAACCAATATTTGTCCCGACTTTGTATTATAGGATACTGTATTAAATGTTCCGGCATCCAACGTTAACCAGATTCCGACGGCGGCAATATAAACCCGCGATTTTGGTCCGGTAGTTATTTCAACATTTATCCATTCACCATTTTTCTTAAGATTCCCGCCAAAGGCAAGCCATCCCAGCTCTTTATCATGAGTAATGTAAGTAGCAGAGTTTACGACATAACCAAAAAAGTTAGGGCCGTAGTCGCCGGACAATCCGTCAATTTTTAAGGTTGATGGGAACGAGTGGAAGGCTGCAGGACCAAAACCATCCTCGGTGATATTGGAGATTGATCCCATTAAGCCACCGTAACCCACGCGCAACAGGTACAGATCATCAGGTTTTTTTCTGAATTCGCTTAAAACCGGGATAGCATTTAAGCCTGAGCCATAATGATGCAACTGTCGCTCAATACGCGATAGTTTACCGCCATATAAAAAGTCCCAGTATCTGCGGGCAGATCCGTTGTAACCCCAATGAGGAACGGTTGGCATATAGCCCAATATAGCATTAATGGTAACCTCAGCCTTATCTCTGTAGCCAAAATAATCGGACCATAAATAAACCTCTTCCTGCCCGGTCGAATCCCAGGGCATTTCACTTCCAAACGGATACATGAGCGTATGCCAATGGTCGGCGCGGTCCTTCATCACTTTTTCCAGCTGATCCGCTTTATCCTTCCAGCCTTCTGCTTTCAGATCCATAAGGATAAGGTAAAAGACCGTCCCTTCCATTTGACCAAACTGTGCATAGTAGGGTGCCTGGTTAACCATTGCCATCGTGGTATTATAGGCATTGTCCAGGTACCATTGCCAGTTTTGTTCGGTAACCAGGCCCTCGTGGTTGCGCGCCAGCCGGTACAGCACCCAATGCGCTGCCGCAACATGCGGGTAGTTATAGGATCGCCCTACATCATCAGCATCCTTGTGACTCCATGCGGCCCAGGTTTTATAGTTGATGCTATCGCTATAAGTACCTGCCGGCATTTGATCGGGCTGATAATAGAATACACTTTTCTTTACCCCATATTTTTGTTCGCCGCTGCTGTGCTGGATATTACCCCATAAAGTATGATTCACAAAGCGCTGCAATTTCCCGATCTCCGCCTTATCCGGCTGAACCAATTCTTTCATCATAGCGCCAAGCCAGCTTCCTGCTCCACCTTCATCGCTTAAACCCGAAATCCATGCACGGCTATCCTGCGTTACCTGCTGCTTTTTCTCGTAATCGTAAGTAATTACTGACTGATCACGTCCAAATGGATCCGATTTATTCTCATACCATTGCTCATGAGTAAGAAATGTTCCGTAGTCCTTTAAAACTTCAGCTTCAGGCTTAATAACTTTGTAATTAACAGTTTGGCAAAGACCATCGGCATAGGTGATAGTTAAACGTGCCCTGCCCCATTTTTTTCCCTTTACCTGGTATACTTTCCATTGGTCATTATTCTGCGGTAATGCCTCTGCTATCAATGCGCCAGCAGGCTCAACCTGTATGGATTTGACTTTCGACGCATAGTTTAAAAACAGCTTGCCGTTTACATCCTGCGGCAACACATATCCGGGTACGCCTACCGCTACCGGGCGTTTATTCTCAATCAGCTTGTGCTCGATCCCTTTTATCGAATCGGCCAACAGGAATTTCAAGCCATATTCGCTTGTTTGCCCGGGTTGAATAGTGAGCGAGGTTGGCACGTTCCAGGGTTCTGCTTTTTTCCATTCATTCTCCTCATAAGCTTTGCTGTAAACCATCCATTCATTAAAACCTTCGAAGGTAATTCCGCGGGGAGTCGGATCGTCGAGCAAAGGACTATAGGCTTCGAAAGGTGTGTTTTTATTATAAGGAACAACTAAAAGTACCGGTCCGTGGCCGCTGAGCCGGGTTACCTGCAAATAGCCTGCGTCCTTACCTATGTATGGGTCATAAAATACATTGGAGGCATGTGCCTCTTCCAATGTTTTCTCATGCATCAGGTTGTTGAATATCATCGGGATACCCAGCGAACCTATTTCAACTGCATGACCGCTTGCATTTTTTATTTTGAAAAGCAGCACCAACTGACCGTCGGCAACCTCCCAATATCGCTGAATACTTAATGGAATATCGGCAGGCAGGGTACCCGATAGATCTGCCGCAGCAAGTACATCATTTTGTTTAATATCCAGGGCCTTCACATCGCCTCTTTTTTCGGCGGTTGAATATTTCTTCCATGCGGTATCTCCGGCAATTCTTACCCGAAGATCTATATCTCCCAAATGGTACATTCCGTCCCTGCTGCGAAGTTTAAGACGATCGCCGGGAGTAAAATCAAAGCCTTTTTCGCTATTGGGCTGTAAGGCTGCTATAGTTTGCGACGATTTTACCAGTTGCAGATTAAATGCGGGAGTATTAAAGGTAAGTAGCCCCTTCTCAATACCAAGTGTTGAGGGTTTTGCTTCGATCTTCTTCCATTCCTCCTGCCCGGACGCAGCCTGACCAAAAGAAATAAAGATCAATATCAGCAATATAACGTAAGAAACATTCAACCTTACGTTCAGGCGGGTAAAAGCGTTAACCATTTTATTAATACTTGGGTAAACTGTAAAAATAAATGTATCCGCGATACTTTATTAATTATAATTTGCTGGATTATGGCAGTTTCTTAGCCGGATTTGTCTAGACTATTCTGTTACTCCCATTTTCCTCCCAATTAATTTTTTCGCAATTCGGGAATGATTTACCCCACATTGTGGTGATAACAATTGTGCCTTAAAGTATCTAAAAGCACACAAATGGCTTATTTCGCACAGATTAAGGCATTTTTAATTCTGAGTTATTATTTGGTTTGGTATTTGCCTATTGTCAATCAACCCAATTAGTTCAAAATGAAAAGATTATTCCTGATCGCCATCATAGCAGTAACCTCGGTAGCTGCAAAAGCGCAAAGCAAAGGCGGTATACAGCTCGATTCGATCCCTGTTGTGGATGGTAAGTATCAATTCCAGGAAGTGGTTACGGTTGATAACAATGTCACCCAGGACCAGCTTTACAAAAAAGCCAAAGCATATTTTATGGACGTTTTTACCGGTGCCCAAAATGCATTTCAGTATGATGATGCACAGGAAGGTAGGATTGTTGGTAAAGGTCAGCTAACTGTAAGCGATTACAAAAGCGTATTCCCAAGCGTAGCTGTATTAAAATGGGATATCAACTATAACACCGAGATCATTTGCAAAGATGGAAAATACCGCGTGCGCATTTACGATATCGTAGTTACCAAAGAATCACACGTATCTGAGAGCAATTCAAGAACAGTAAACTTTACCATCCCTGACCTGTATGCAGGTATGGCTAAACAAAGAGGTTCGTATAAAACGTTATATCCAAAAGTATTCAATAAAATGGCGAGCGATCTGAAAGAAAGAATGAGCAGCATGAAAGAATATATGGATAAAAATAACAAAGCCGATTACGCGGTTTTTTAACCCAACGCCTATTAACACTTAAACTATAAACACAGATCCAAAAAGAAATCCCTGCCGTTGTACGGCGGGGTTTTTTTATTGACGTATCCCTGGCTCGCAATTAACCATTAAGCAAAAGTAAATTCAAAATCCCACCATAATAAACCGCATATTTTGACGAATATATTACTTTACACTTTATTAATAATCCGTCCTTCATCCCCGCAATTTTTACCATAACACGTACTCATTGATATTTGAGAGCCAGTATTCGGAAAGGTCAGTTTTCTGGTTGTTCCATGGTCCCCCTTAGTGATATTATGTCCGTCAGCACTTTCTTACATTTTAAAAAGCCACTACCCGTAAAGTGCTAAAAAATACAAGTGTTAAAATGACAGAAATTTAATTGTAGGAGATCTGACTATTCGTTATGGAAAGGTTCACAAAAAAGCCGCTCATTTATTCAAAATGGCGGCTTATTGTCTTTTTGATGTTTTCCTGCATGGATTCGAACCACGATCTTCTGAGTCAGAGTCAGAGGTGCTAACCGTTACACCACAGGAAAATATAAGAACTTATATAAAATAAACCCTTAGTGTTATGAAAGGGTGTCAATCCATTAGTTTTCAACACTTTGTTTTCCATACAGGTTTTACTCCTGTTTTGAGAAAAATTGAGATGTTATCGAATTGATAACGCAATGATACAAAATCACTAAGAAATTACAAAACAAAAGGCGTGGCACCTGGTTATTTGCAATAGTTGTTGATAAAAAGTTAATAAAATAATAATTAAAAAATAGATCATTTCCCGTGAGCTTTTGATTAGCTTTGTTTATATTAATATTTTCCCGGTAACTCCTTGCAATCAAAGTACTATGAAGAACATTTTGATATTCAATGATTTTTCTCCGGAGGCTGAGCACGCCGCTGAACTCGCCTTACTCCTGGCCGGAAAAACCAATACGAACCTGTACATTTGGAACACCTTTGATGAACATGAAAACCCGGTAGCAAAAGAGCTCGCCGTGGCCCATGCTAATGAGGAGGAAACGGCTGTTACCACGGACAATTCCAATTGGATATTAAAACTCGAGTCAAAACTCAACTGGGAAACAGGTTTATTGCCGGTAGTAAAGTTTATTGAGGGAACTAACTATGCCCCTAACCACACATTATCTATAGTGAACCGGTACGATATAGGGATGCTGGTGAGAGGAATAGCCGGGGATGAGAGCGATTTGCTGCACATTGAGGCCGAGGCCTTGAGCTGTTCAACTAAATCTGGATGCCCAGTTTTACTGATTCCGGAAAAATTTACCTACAAAGCATTTGAAAAGATAGTTTATGCAACAGATCTGCGCTTTTGCAGGCGCGAAATCGTATCGTTTCTGAGCCAGCTGGCCAAGCCGTTAAATGCCAGCATATTGATAGCCAACATATCAGCAAAAGGATTGCCCTATATGGAAGATGGGTATGCCCGCACCGTTTTCGCAGATACCTTGCTAACGCGGTCAAACCAGGAGCATGTTTATTTTAGCAACATCAGAGAAAGAGATATTCCGCGTGCAATTGATGTATTGGTAAACGGCATGAATAACGACCTGCTGGTGCTGGTGAACAATAAGTTTCATTTTAACGAGTTGGTGGGCCAGAATGCGCCTTACGCCATCCCACCAAACATTCCTATTCCCCTGCTGATATTTCCGTCGTAAACAGAATCGCAATTATTTATTCATGGAATTTAGTTTATCTGCAAACAATGGCAGATAACTGGCGTTTCAATTATGTAAAATAAAGCCATTACCTTGAATAGTAATTTTAGCTTGTATGACGATCAAATCTTATCAACTTAAAACGGGATTGATAGCATTTATCTTGTTCCTTATTCAGTTTGCCTCCATTCATGTTAACGGGCAAACAAAACCAACACCGAAAACAGTACCACCTCCTAATACAGCAATTTCCGCTAAAACAACAACCTCGCCAGCCGCTTATACCATAAAGGGGGTTATGAGCAATGGTGCGATGCTGAAATTTACTCACCTGGCTGTATTAGACGCTCATGGCAAAGTTTTGTCTCGTTGGGTTACAGACAGCATGGGATTTTTCAAGATCACAGGGCTAGCTAAAGGCAGATACAGGCTTGTGAATAGCGCTATAGGTATCGATACACCTTTTAACGTCCCTAAGCAGTCGGATAATATTTTGATTGTCAACGTATCCTCCTGCAGTTTTGGATATGTAAAAGCACAGAAGGATGTCAAAGCAGGTAAACCACTGCTAATGCTTTCGGGCGGGATAGCTCCGGTGCCTTCACCTAAAGAAGATAACTTCGAAAAAAAATACACAGTTAAATACCACGATTTTGGGGATGTACCGCAAAGTATCAAATGCAGCATAGCATATAACAATGTCGTGTTTGCCTTTCTGGACAAGAAGTTCGGAAAATCGTGGCGAAAAGATGCGAGAGACGATGTTATTGGATTGAAACATTAGTGACACTAACAAAAAGAGCCCGGAAACCCGGGCCCTTTTGCTGTTTATAAAGGTAGTCTACATTTTCTTCATAGGAAGTAACGGGCGGCGCTTTGAACTTATATAAACCATTTTTCCATCTTTAACATGATTATCATCCTGGTAAAAAGCCGAATCAACTTTGCCGGTTTTGTAGGTATCAATTTCTACATACCAAACGCCTACCCAATCGGCATTTTTATCGGTGCTATGTAAATTGGTCACAGCCACTATATTTAACTTCACGCTGCTCAGGCTATCCCTAAAGTTTTGCCATTCCTTAACAATACCATCGCGCGGAGCCATCATGTGCTTTCCACTTGAAAAATCCATGGTTACCGTATCCGCCAGATAGTTCGGTGCATTTTTCAATGTATTATCTTCCCAGTCTTTGTACGACTGCAGTACTAATTGCTCATTTTTTGCATTATCAGAAATAGTAAATGAAGACGAATACGATGCCTTATAGGCCATCGGCAGAGAATCCTTCTTAGAGGCACTATCGGTTTTGGCAGCGGTTGCATCAGTTGATGTTCCGCCTTTGCAGGACGCAAATAATGCAATCGCTGCAAATAAATACAGGACTTTTTTCATTGTAATGGGTTTAAAGAGTTTAAATTGGAATTGCTTAAATAAATCTAACATAACATTTTGATATTCAAAAGATTAATTAGATATTAAGTACAGATTTAATCGTAAGTTTCGATAACCTTTTTACAGCAATACTTTTTTAATTGAAACCTAATTCTATTCAAGCTATTAATCAACCCAAAACAAAAAAATCCCATGAAACAAACATTCCTCATGCTAGCCTTATGCGTCGTTATGTTTGGCTGCAAAAGCAAATCAGTCACAGATGCTGCGGGCATTGATACTGCTGCTAAGCTCAATTACCCTTTCACGCCTAAATATTCCATCAAGTGGCAACCCGGTGACGAGAAGAATGCATTGCTGGTACTCAATTGCCTGAAAAAATATGTAGATGGCGACATAAAAGGTTGTGCTGAAGCTTTTGCGGACACTTCCGAATTTATTGCCGACCAATTTTATTTTAAAGGGAGCAAGGACAGCCTGATCAAAATGATAACGGAAATGCGTTCAGCTTCAGCTTCTGTATCAAAAGAATTCGATTCGTGGATGACCACTTATTACCCTGATAAAAAAGACACCTGGGTTACACTATGGTATACTGAAAAGATGACCGGCAAAAATGGCAAAAAAGACTCGATATACTATGTGGACGATGTACTGATACGAGATGGTAAGATCAGGATATACGATGAGAAAACGCGCAGGTTTGCTCTAGCTACAAAAAAATAAGGGGAATGTTGTTCTTAAAAATACAGGTTAAAGAATTAACTTAGTTGTAACTAGAATAATCCTTTGACCAAAATCACATTAAAATGAATATTTTTTTGCGTGCCAAACACTGGCATATATTTGTTGTAACCATCGGCCTGCCCATTCTGTTGGAAATAATAATATTTATTGGGATTTTTTCTAATCTAATCAATAACCATAATCCTGACCCAATGGTAATATTCAGCTACTTCAAGTTTTTCCCCATCATGATGTTACTGGTTGTGGGTGGGTTATTTGGCTGGTTTTGGTCGGTGGCTATCGGACTTCAAAAAATGATACCGCCAACTATAAACATGAAATTAACCAGGTTTAAGATATTTTTCTTCATACCATTGATCTATATCACCTGCATTATTGTATTTATGGGGTTAGTTTTCGGCTCTAATCTGGCCTTTCTACAAGGAAGAACCGAACCGCCGGTTTGGATATTTGGCATTTTCGCTGTTATTTTCCCACTGCATTTTTTTTCCATGTTCTGCATTTTTTATTGCATCTACTTTGTAGCCAAAACGATCAAAACTGTCGAACTGCAACGGGAAGTTACCTTTAGCGATTTCGTTGCCGAGTTTTTCCTGACATGGTTTCATTTCATCGGTATCTGGATCCTTCAACCAAGGATCAACAAATTTGTCCAGAACCATGACGATAGTTTACTAACAGAAACAGAGGCCGATTGACCCAGCCTGTAGTTAACCAAAAAACAAAACCATATTTGGCAAATTTTGTTGAATTGTGTTTAGTGATACTTAACTTCGGCAATAACCCTTAACGTAAGCCGTTTAATTAACTTTAACTAACATTTTTCAAACATGAAATTTTTAAAATCAAATTTCTACCTGGTTCTCATTATGGTTGCCGCCATTTCTATGTCGGCATGTAAAGCAAAAAAGAAAGTGGTAGCCCCACCGGCTGAAAACCCGCCTCCTACCGAGGCTCCGGCACCCGTACAGCAATCTGCGCCACCTGCACCAGCCCCGGCGCCACCGCCGCCAGCACCTGCTCCACCAGATTATAACTTTACCAATATCCAGTTTGAGTTCGATTCGGGTATATTGAAAACAGAATCGTACCCAATATTGGATAAAGCCGCTGCTGAGATGAAAAAAGATCCGTCGGCTACTTTTATACTAAAAGGTTATGCATCTGCCGAAGGCACCGATGAGCACAATATGCAGTTGTCAGCAGATCGCGCCAACTCGGTAAAAACTTACCTGGTAAATACAGGTGTGAATGGCGCTAACCTGTCCACCAAAGGCTATGGCGAGGCTAACCCGATAGCAGATAATACGACCGAGGCCGGCAAAGTAAAAAACCGCCGCGTAGAGATTAAAAAGCAGTAAATAAACAATTAAATAGTTTATCATGGGTAAGATGAGTTGATCGTCTTACCCATTTTTATTTTTTCCTCCGTCCCATTGCAATAGTCTCATTCTCCTGCAAACGCAGTAAAACTATCCTGGTGATCATATCAACCGGCAAGGGATCGCCGGGATTAAAGTGCAAGGTCATCCCGGATATTTTATATCCTTTCAACTCGTCTTTTATCTGCTTAACCAATTTACTGCTCATGGTGTATAAGCTGCAATATTCTTTAGTTGTGCCGATGCCTACAAGCATGTATATCTGTTTAAAACAATGCACCTGGTAACTAAACACTTCTTCCGCATTGGGTACAATAGCTTTAATGAGGTTACGCAACTCTGTCAAACGCCCTCTGAATTCGTCTGGCTGAGTTAAAAGATAATCATTAAACTCGTAGGAGTTTGTCGCTTTTGCGGACTTGCTCATGTTATAGGGATTTGAACTAAGATAATCAGAATTACTGACCAACTGGTACTATTTTACAGTTAGTTGTATAGTTTATCTCAATTAAAATCTATTTTTAGGGCCTTTAGCCCATGAAAAAAACCAGCATAAGGATAAAAGACATTGCTGCAAAGGCAGGTGTATCTACCGGCACGGTCGACCGTGTACTGCATAATCGCGGGCGCGTGGCCCCCGATGTAGAGAAGCGCGTATTGGATATACTGGCCGAAGTAAACTATCAGCCTAACATGATTGCCCGGGCGCTGGGATCAAAAAAAGTATACCGTATTGCAGTGCTTATTCCTGACCCGACCTATGATAATTATTGGCGAGAACCTCAGCTTGGTATAGAAAAAGCCGAAATCGGGGTGAAGCAATATGGTGTGCATGTGCACCAATATGTATTTAATCCGTATGATGCATCGTCGTTTGTTGAGCAAGCAAAAAAGCTAACTGAAGCTGGTCCTGATGGCATTTTTCTTTCTCCTATTTTTTATCATGACACATTGCCATTCTTTAAAGAGTGGAAAAACAAGAATATTCCATTTGTACTGTTCAATACCCATATTGCCGAATCGGGAGCGTTAAGCTACGTGGGGCAGGACTCATACCAAAGTGGCTTACTTGCGGGCAAGCTTATTCATTATGGGCAACCGCAACCATGCTCTATCCTGATACTTCATATTGACGAGGAAATAAAAAATGCGGCCCACCTGGCAAAAAAAGAGGAAGGTTTGCGTGACTATTATAAAGGAAACGACCCTGAGCAGAAATACAAAATCATTACAGCTGAATTAAATCATCCCAACCAACCAGGTTTCGCTGAGCAGTTGTACAAGATTATTGATAGTGAGCCTGATCTGAGGAGTATTTATGTAACGACTTCCAAATCATACGAAATTGCTGCCTGCCTTACTGAAAGGCAGATAGAACATATTAAACTGGTTGGATATGACTTGCTTCCGGAAAACATAAATTACCTAAACACCGGAGCCATTTGTTTTTTGATCAACCAAAATTCAAAAGGGCAGGGATATTGGGGCATCCATCAACTGGTGAACCACCTGGTGTTTAGAAAAGAAGTGCCCGCACTGAAATACCTTCCTTTGGATGTGGTGACCAAAGAAAATGCATCCTACTATATCAGCGACGAACTGATTTATAACGATCATAAACAGATCGCATAAAAAAGCCGGTGACCACAAGGCCCCGGCCATTAAACAAATCAATTCAAACAAAAATATTATGCTGAAACGGTTAATATACTTCCGTTGATGCTAACTGTATATTTTTGTAAAGGCAAAGCAGCAGGGCCTTGTACTACCGCACCTGTCTTACTAAACTCACTGCCGTGGGCCGGACAAATAAATATGCCCTGACCAGCATTATATCCTATGCTATTACCCTGATGGGTGCAGGCCACCTGCACAGCGGTGAAAGCTGCGGCAGTATTCCCGTCTGCAATGCGTACTAAAATAACGCCATTCTGAGTAGTGGAGTCGCCTATATTGGGCAATTGGCTACTTAAATCAACATTAAATAAATTTCCGCTGCCCTTACCCGGAGGCGGAGTTGTGCCACCCGTTGAGGGACCGGGATTACTTGATTTGCCCCCACAAGATACTAATGAACAGCCTGTACATACAGCTACCAGTCCGATTCCAAGTTTTGATAAAAATTCCTGACGCTCCATAGTTTATTATTATATTATTTATTATTGTTCCACTTCTCGTGGTGATTAAAATCGAACATTCTTGATATTGTGAAGCCAATGCGGAATTGTCCCCTTCCATAGTCGGCCTGCGTATTACTTAAAGAGTTGATCTCGGATATAGCCCTGGCATTGCTGACATTCAAAGTAAATACGTGACCACCCGTTTCCATCTCGATGCCAAAACCCAAAGGGTCTGCAAATCCGTTGGCTCCTGTTCTGAAACTGGAGAAGGGATGTTGGTAATCAACCAGCAAGCTCATATGTTTGGTTACTTTATATCGTAAAGCACCGGATAAAGCAAAGAAGCCCTTATCATTTCCTATTACGTCTGGTATAGCAGTATTGTCATACACGTAAATTGGCGAAACCTGTAATGATAATGCAGAATTAAATTTACGTGAAATAATTGCTTGCGCTAAATAAGAATTCCTGTCAGAATAACTTGAAAAGTTACCATAAGGTCTTACCCCATATTGCCCTAAAAAGGTAATGGCAATTGGCGAACTATTATCCATTTTCTGATGAAGTACAGCGTACTTTAGTCCCACTTCAACCAGTTGGCCGATGGTACTCCTGCCAAAATCAATGTTCAGGTTATCCGACAAGCCATATTCAAAACCAATGTATACATCATTAACAGCGTCGAGCCCAAACATGGTTCTGGCACCACCTGTTGGTGTACCTATGTCGCCAAAACGGTGAATGACCAGAAAATTGAGGTTCTTCTTTTTCACAGTGGTAGTTGTAGGGGACAAGATGAGTCGTGTTGCCTTGAATGCGCCAATAACGTCCTGATTCTTATCATCTGTACTCATAGAGTTCAATAGCGAGTCGGTTGATGAGGTTTTATCATTCGCTTTTTTGGTCGTATCCTTTTGCTGCGCTTTCAACCCGGCAGCGAGGGTAAGAAGTGTGAATGCTAGAATTATTTTTTTCATGACAAGAGTGGTTTATTTTGAGGGATTATTGTTCTTTAATGCTGTATAAGTTGCCGATACCCTGATGCGTATACTCTCTGCAATATGATGAAACACAATTTGCGGGATATCTATATGATGATCGGCACATTTAACCATAAATTCTGAAGTCATAGTAACTACGCCGCCACTTACCTTAAGGTTGCCTGTGATGGTACGTGTTTGTGTAACCCCGTGCACCTGGAAATCTCCGGTAACTGTTACCGGGTAAGTTCCGTCTTTTGAAGGGTCTATATGCTCCTGTATCTTTCCTTTGAATGTGGCTTTGGGGAACTTATCACTCTCTATATAGTTCTCGTTAAAGTGTTCCTCCATTAATGCTTTGGGGAAATGTAAGCTTCGGATAGGGATACTGAACTCCAACTCACCGGTACCGGCATTGTAAACAGACACTCCGGCAGTTGAGTTGGCCTCGATATCTTCTATCGGGGCGCTTGAGTACATATTTACTTTGACATTTTTACAGACATAGGTACCCTGCCCCGCCTGGTATACCGTTGTCCAGGCAAGTAAAATAATTAAGATATATTTCATTTTATTTTGGTTTTGAAGATGTGTTGATGTTCCAGTTTATACCCACTGCCACCCCCGTAGATTGAAGCCTTACCTGGCTAGCGCCCACATCTGATAATGGCACTTTGGTATACGGTTGTATGGTTACACCGAATTTTGAGTTGATTTGATGAGTATAAGTTGCATCGATATTCAGCACACTTAAGATATTCTTATTTTTGTTAGTTACGGTATAATGTAAAGGCCCCGTCGCACTATTGCTACCATAGCCATTTGCAGTACTATTATCATAATTAAACTGGTAGTCTTCACGCAACATAAAGTATGACGACAAACCGGTACCTATAGTAATAGAATTGGCCCTTTGGTGGTAAACCTGGTAATTAATATTGATCGGGATATCCAGCATACGGCAATTAGCCTCTACACTGGTGGGTTTTGTTGCAAACTGATAATTAGTATGATAATTATTAAAGTTTGTTAAATAGGGTTTGATATCGTACTGCGCCCCTGTACTGATGGTCCATTTTTTGAAAGTAACAGAGAGCATAGCGCCGAAGTTACCCCCGACTTTTGTTTGCTGGAATGATGAGTTTACGCCATTCAGATCAGAAGAAGCAAGGACGCTAAAAGCGAATACAGGCCTGCTGCCCAATGTTGGGCGCTTAGTTATTTTAGGAGTCGTACCGGCAACAGTTGGTTTCTGACCTGCGTCAGTTTTAGCAACTGCATTACTCACTGCTGTCTTGTCGTCTGCTTTGACGGCATTATTATTATTGGCCAACGCGTCAACCTTTGGGTTTGATTTATCGTCAGCTGTACCTAGCGAGGTTTTACCATCAGCAGTACCTAATGCGGTCTTATCACCTTTGTCAGCTGCTTTGCCATTATTAACTAAAATATCCGTCTTCTGGCTGGCCTTACTATCTGCCGCGCTTAGTGATGTTTTATTACCGGCAACGTCTGACGATGCTTTTTTGTCAGGGTTGTTCTTTACAGCATTCTCTGCTAAAACAGGCTGTTGGTCATTGGTATTGGAGCTTTGAGTACCGGTACTACGGCGATCTTTTCCCGAAGATAAGGGAAAGAACGTTTTGCCACTTCCCGCGCGACTCTTATTAGCAGACGTGGTTGTAGCATATTGGGCAGATTTTGTTTGCTGTTTGCCGCTATCTGCCGCTTGTCGGGCAAGTTCGCCGTTTGTACCGGTATTACTTTTCACCTTATCTGTAGCCTCGGTCTTATTGGTATGGGTAGCAGCAACCTGGTTCTTCTTTTCCGGTTTCATTTCATCGGTTTTAAAGAAGAAGAAATACCCTAAAAATATCAAAAGCATTGCTGCAATGCCGCTAATAATTGGCAGCAAATAAATGATACCGGAGCGTTTCTTGCCCTCATCGAGCATTTGCTCCAAGGTTTCCCAGTCCGCTTCCCTGAAAGCAGGCTCGTTAACCGGGTCCTCCAGCCCGCTTTTAAATAACTTATCTAAGTTGTTTTCGTCTTTTTCGGCGTCCATCCGTTTAAATATTTTTCCTCGTAAACAGATTATATATATCCACCCGGTTAATAGCTACGCTGGTTGAATAATCCATTCCTCTATTATACTTGTTATTGTTAGCGGCACTGTCTGCTTCCGCTATCATTTGTTTTAGTTTTTGCCTGGCTTTATGAAGATTTGACTTGGATGTGCCGGATGATATTTCCAGCATTTCACCAATCTCTTCGTGTGTATAGCCTTCTATGGCATAAAGGTTAAACACCGTGCGGTAAGCGTTCGGCAATCGTTGCACCATGGCTAAAAGGTCTTCGTAATTTAGCTTGCGATCGGGCAGTTCGCCGTCGGTCATATTTTCGGCCTTGTCCAGGTCATCAGCGTAAGCCATTTTCAGATTAGCACGATAATAATCGATAGAAACATTGGTCATTATCTTACCGAGCCATGCCTTGAAGGGTCGCGAGATATCATAAGTATCTATACGGGTGAATACCTTGAAGAACCCCTGATTCATTACCTCAGCTGCTTCTTCGCGGTTGTTGGCGTACCGGAGGCATATGCCCATAGAAAAGCCGTAAAATGCTTTATACAGCATTTTCTGACTCCCCCTGTCCTTCCTAATACAGCCCCCGATCAGTTGATGTAACTCTTCTTCGCCCATCCGGTAACTCTTTAGCTTTATTAATTTTTAACCTTATCTGACTCTAAACACGTTGTTTGATCAGCAAAGGTTGCCTGTGATCAATATTAAATTACAAATAAAATTATAAACATTTGAAAATCAGTGCTTTAAATTAAAATTCCAAAATACAGCCTTTTAATAAAGATCGCTACTGCCTTTATAACAGTATAAATTTAAGCAATCAGGCAACCATTCATTCTATCGAGCCGTGATATTATTACCAAGCATATCAATCTATGGCTCCTGTTTCTGTTGTTATTATCACTAAGAACGAGGCTGAGACAATCACCTCATGTATTGCAGCTGCTCAATTAATTTCCGATGACATCATTATTGCTGATAATGGCAGTACTGATAATACCGTTGCGATAGCATTGAAATATGGCTGCCGGGTATATCATGATCGTTGGGATGGTTATGGTGTTAACAAAAACAAAGGTATAGCGCGGGCAAAGTATAACTGGATATTAAGTGTTGATGCCGATGAAATAGCTGACGCAGAACTGGCAGTCGCCATTCGTCAATTACCATTAAACGATCCGAGCACCGTTTACGATATCAAATTCCGGTCGTATTACGGCAAAAAACTGATACACTTTGGCAGTTGGGGGCGCGATCATCATATCCGTTTATTTAATCGTACCAAAGTAAAATGGTCTGGGTCCCCTGTGCATGAAACGCTATTGTTGCCGAAGAATGTTACCATAAAAAGATTGAATGGACATTTGCATCACTATTCGGTAAAAGACGCCGCTGAGTTTATGAGCAAAGCCGACCACTACGCAAAACTGAGTGCCGGCAAATACCTGATGAATAACAAAAAACCGACCTTCGTTAAGCTGCATATTGCACCTTTGTTCCACTTCATTAAAAACTATATCGTATTTTTAGGGATACTGGATGGCAAAGTCGGATGGGACCTTGCGCGAATGATATCGAAACATACGCGGCATAAATACCAATTGCTGAAAGATCAGCCTGAACATATTTATGAAGGAGCGCCTAAGAGGGAAGATAATCTGGTGGTTGAGTATTAGTCTTTGGTCCGGAGTCGGAAGTCTTAAGTCATAATGGGAAGAACTCTGTTAAAAAATCTTTCGGCGAATACCTTACAGCTTATCATTAACCAGTTAGCCGGGCTAATCATCTTTTTTATCATTTCCAGGGGGTTAGATAAGGACAGTTTTGGCGAGATCAACCTGGCATTTGCACTTATGCTGGCAGTAGTCAATATACTCTCTTTTGGTATCGATCAGATCGCTGTGCGAAAACTAGCCTCAGGCGAGGATCCGCGAAATATTCTTCCTATCTATTTATTCCATGTATTAGTTACAGGTTTTGGCTTTTACCTGCTGTTGTTTCTGGGGCATTTTTTGTTTCCTTCATTAGACGCTTATGATGTGATCTTATTCATCGGTGCGGGCAAATTAATGATCTATTTCTCGACACCATTTAAACAATCGGCTATTGGTTTGGAGCGGTTTAAACTGCTTGCAAGTATTTCGGTGGTTTCGAATTTGGTGCGGGCCATTGTGCTGATCGTACTGGTTTTTCTGCATCAAATTACATTGACTAATGTGCTGATCGTGTTTGTTAGCGGCGATGTGCTGGAGCTGATCGTTGGAACATGCCTTTTCACATTAAATACCCCTTTCCCTATCAGTGTCCAATGGAACAAAAGCCGGTATATGGCTTTGATCAAAGAGTCTCTACCGCAATTCGGGATAACCATCATTACTTCGGCATTGGCACGATTCGATTGGATATTTATAGGACTGGTGCTATCTGCCGTTAAACTGGCCGAATACAGTTTTGCCTATAAAGTTTTCGAACTATCCACCATGCCCCTGCTGGCAATAGCTCCGCTGCTTATTCCTTTGTTTACGCGTTTATTCAAGGATGGCAATCAACCCGATATGGACAAGCTAAAATTTCTTGCCCGTATAGAGATGGTGATTGCTGCATTTACCATTGTGGTAATCAATATTTGCTGGGCACCGGTGATAGACCAAATTACAAACGGCAAATATGGGGTGGTGAATGTGCACACTATATTTATACTCACACTTTGCATCCCACTGCAATATGTCACTAATTTTTTATGGACCATCAACTTTGCAAAAGGCCGGCTAAGGATGATTCTGCATGCGTTTGTAATTACGCTAGTAGTTAATGTAATTGGTGATTTAATACTGATACCCGATTTCAAAAATGAAGGTGCCGCCTTTGCTTACCTGGCAGGATATATTGCGCAAACTGCATTTTACATTTATAAGAATGACATACCGGAGCTGAATAAAATAGTCTATCCTTGTATTATTTGTACTGCTTGTGCCTGCTTTAGTTTTGGAGGGGCCAGGCTTTTGTTTACAAATATCTGGACGGCAATGCTTGCAAGTGTTTTGGTTTATGCTGTCTTACTATTAACGACAAGGCAGTTAAAATTAGAGGACAAAAATAAATTGGCTGGCCAGTCTTGAATCCCACCAGTCATTCCGTTTACGCAGCCAGGAATTTTCTGCGCTATGTATATTCGACAGTATGATGAATAAGGTATTTTCACCATTGTGCTGTTCGAAGTCTCTGATTCGAACTTATTTGTATGTCTCATCCTAAAAAAGTTTAATTTTGGCCCGGCGCTGTTTTTATCCCATTCCTTATTATTTATTTGAACCACCTATCTGCCGAAAAAAATGCTAAAAGTTAACGCCTATACGCCTGGCCTTGATACGCCCAGCGGACGATATAGAGTAAGGCAATTAATACCTTATCTGGAGAAGTACAACGTATTTATTAATGAAATGTATTCCGTGACTGGGGCCTTCCCACCTTTTGAAAAGTCGAAACGTATACCCTGGGCATTGCATAATATGTGGGAGAACTTTTTTAAAATGCTCTCTCAGCCAAATTGCGATATTACACTGTTACAAAGGGCGATGCTGTCAAAGTATTATACCTTTGAGCGATACCTGAAAAGACCAACAGTATTCGATGTTGATGATGCCATTTTTTTAGAGCGAAAGGGGATTTTCGCAAAAAAAATAGCCTTGCGGTCACAAAAAATAATTTGTGGCAATTCATTTCTGGCAGACTATTTTCTCAAATACAATAGAAATATTGATATAATCCCAACAGCAGTTGATGTTTCAAAATATGATGCGGTTAAAATCGAAAAGTCAGATAAGGACATATTTCACATCCTATGGACAGGCACCAGTTCAGGATACCAATTTGTTTACAAAATTGAGCAGGCATTAAAGGCCATAGTAGAGAAATATGATTTTGTAAAAATAAAAATAGTGTCAGATGCTCCGCCTAAATTTAATTTCTTGACACAAAACGACTTTGTTTTTGAACTGTGGTCACCACTAATAGAATTTTCTTCTATTAAAACAGCAAACCTGGGTATAATGCCAATCAATGATGACGACTGGTCGCGTGGTAAATGCAGCTACAAAATGCTGTGTTATATGGCAGCCAAAATACCCATCGTTGTTTCCCCATTTGGCATGAACAAGGAAATTCTGGAAATGGGAGATATCGGATATGGCGCAATAACGAACGATGATTGGTATGACGCATTTAACCAAATAATATCTTCACCGAAAAGACAGGAAGAGTTATCGTTTAATGCATATAAAGTCGTCTTAAACAAGTTTGACATCAATATTATAGCTGAACAACTGAGCAGATCACTTATTAATACATAATAATCTTTACGAATAAAGCAGAGATTCTTTAGATTTAGAATATTCCTGAGTTGAATTATTGTAATTAAGCCAGTTAATTAGCACGATCAAATTCCACATACTGGAATAAAAATTCTTTTTCCGCGACATATGTAAATCGACATTATTTAATATGTACTTTATATTTAGGTCAACGGGGACTTTGCTCAGATTTTCTTTTGTAATTGTATCATATACATAAGATTTTAGCTCCTTTCTAAACCACTCTTTAAAAGGTATTTCGAAACCTTTTTTAGGCCTGTCAAGCAAATTTTGAGGGACATATTTATAAGCTAAATCTTTTAATATATGTTTTTTGTCGCCATGATGGTATCTGAAGTTTATAGGCAATGATCTCGCAAATTCAATTACACGATAATCTAACAAAGGACTCCTTACCTCGAGCGATGCTGACATTGATGCCTTGTCGACTTTTACATTAATGTCATTTTCGAGATACAATTTTATACTTATATCCGCTGTTTTTTGCAAATAGTCATAATTGCATAAATGTATATGTTCAATATCCGGATTGAAAATGCCTGATTTGTATTTTACCAGTGGCTCGAAGCCTTCAAATATTTTAGTGATAAATTGATGCATGTCTTTATGCTTCAGGAAACCACCTACAACTCCCGGCCTGTATCCTCCCATCGAACTCAATACATTACCAATAGCACACCTTAATTTATATGGAAGTTTATACAGTAATTCAGCCTTTTTAACCCAATCGAAATGATTATAGCCCAAAAAGCCCTCATCACCGCCATCGCCACTCAATGCTACAGTAACATATTGCCTGGCTGCCTTCGAGACCAACATGGAAGGTATTGCTGATGAGTCGCCAAATGGTTCATCATAAAACTCAGGCAATCTTTGTATCAGATCGATCCCGTCATTATAGTTACATTCGATAGTCGTATGATCTGTGCCTAAATGTCCCGCAATTGCTTCAGCAAAAACACTTTCATCGAACTGCGTTTCATTAAACTTTATTGTAAAGGTCTTTAGTTTATTTGTACTGATCTTTGACGCCAAAGCAACCACCAAACTTGAATCAATACCACCGGACAAAAATGCCCCTAATGGCACATCAGCTGCCAGCCTGATTTTAACAGCGTTTGTTAAAAGCCCTTCAAGTTGCACCAAGGCATCCTGATACGATGCACTATAGGATAGAACCTTTTCATAATTCAAATCCCAATAGCGTTTTACCTCGACATTATTTTCGCCCAGTTGATAATTAAAACAGCACCCGCCATTTAACTTAAAAACGTTTTTATAGATGCTGGCGGGTGAAGGGATGTAGCCGTACGTCAAAAACTGTTCAATTGACACGGAAGAGGTTTCTAAGTTATTGGCAACGGCAAGCTGACTCGGTTGAGAAGCACACTCTAAAGTTGAATCATGTATCCTGAAAAAGAAAGGTTTTTTTCCCAAGCGGTCCTTAGCTGCAAAAACATTCTTGTTTTTTTTATCGTAAATAGCAAACGCGAACATGCCATTTAAACGCTTTACACAATCCTCACCATACCGTAAATAAGCGGCGCATATTACTTCAGTGTCAGAGCAGGTCGTGAATTTGTATCCCTCATTAATAAGGTCTTTTTTAAGATCCAGGTAATTATAGATCTCGCCATTAAAAACGATCCAAAGGTGCTGATAGCTAAAAGGCTGATTAGACCGGGAGTCTAAATCAATAATTGCCAATCTGTTGTGCCCGAGGATAACACCGTCATCCAATTTAATATATTGAGAATGGTCTGGCCCGCGAAACAGGGCTGTTTCTAATTTCTTTTTTACAATAAAGTCACTAAAAGGCTTAGTGGATAAATAAATTCCGCACATGGTAGATATTCTAATAGGGGTATGTAAATAACGTTAAAAAAAATTACATGTTTGTATTAAAATTTTAAATAGTAGCTCCAGAGCTGATCATTTGCGTGTTGATTACAAGGGTCATAAAAAATAATTTGTTGCCGAAAAACTAAAACGCCAAGGCTTTAAACTGATTAAAAGGCTTTGGTTAATAGAAATACGAGCAAAGGGGCTTTTATGATACAGTAACTGTTTTTATTTTTCAATTTTCATTTTTGCATGGTATATCACAGGCAAAAATGTTTGTTGAAAGAAGGGCTGAATGTCCCTATGCGGCTGGCTCGCGACCAGGCGGCAGATACGGCGCAAATTATAATTAGCAATAGTATAGGCTAATTGCCAACGAATAAATATTTTTTTCCCTCTACCCGTCAGGCAACCGTTATCCTCCCTATGGCGTAATTCCTTTTAAAGGAACCGCCTGATGATCGCCAGTATCGTTGTTTCATTTTTCAGGAAGTTGCGTAAGCTGGCCGATTGGAGGCTGTTGCTTTTTTTGGTAATGTTCCTGAATGTAAAGATGGCTATCAAAGTGCCCGCCATCGCGCTGGTCTATCTGCTGCAGTTCGATTTTAAATTCGGCTTTAGTTTCAAAAACTCACGTTTGCCACTTTTTTACTTGCTGGCAATAGGTATCGCTCTGTTTAACTGGGTTATCAGCCGGAATTATTTCAACATCAACTATAACATCGTTTTGTTAACGGGCATAGGTTTTTGGATGCTATGTATACTGGCTATGCACCAGGTAAAACTATTTGTCGAAAGTAAAGATGCAGAAACTATTCATCGTACCATTATCGCCTTTTTTATTATTAATGCAGTGCTATCGTTTTTTAATATTACTGCCATTATTTGGGAGACCGGTTACCTCAACCCTTATACCTACCAGGGTCAATTCCAGAAATATTTTATCAGTACAGGCGATTATATCCGTGGGCTAACTTTTGATACCTCAACCACCAATGCCATATTAAATGCTTTTGGCTGCATCTATTTTTTAACCAAAAAGAACGCAGGCATGCTTCTGTTATGCATGGCAGTTATGCTATTAACCGCAAGCAATTTCAGCAATTTGATTTTGCTGCTCTGTTTTGCAATGCTATTCATTTTTAAAAGCACACGCGACCAAAAGAGTTTAATTGCAATCTGCATTATGTTCCTGGTAGTTTTTATGGTGAAGGTGTCGCCGCAAAACTATATCTACGCACATGAGGCGGTGAAAAATACACTTCATCCCAATGTTATACATACAGAAGCACCGCCCAAACCCAATATCCCCATTACCCTGATGCCGGATAGTTTACTGAATGACGACCAGCGTAAGCAAAAAATCGCTCAACATTATGTCGACAGTAATTACCTGGTACATCATCAGTTAGTCGTCCTCAAAAAGTTGACCACTCGAAAACCAGCAGTTGTAAGTAAAATAGTTCAACCTGCTATAGTGGTCCAGCCTGCCCCCATAAAAACACAAAGCGGCCGTATCATTCTTCCCCAGCCTGATATCAATACCCATCCATATCAGCACATTGACGATACTAACGATTATCAAAAACATCTCCTAACTTTTATTGATACACATAAAAACAATCTGCCCATATCATCACAGGATAATTACAAGCCAGGTCTTCCGGGGAAAGCTACCGGTTGGTTGCAAACCTTGCGTTTTTTAATGCACCATCCGCTTAAGTTGATGACCGGTGATGGCGCAGGAAACTTTTCATCAAAATTGGCCTTCCGGGTGAGCGGGCTTGGTTTTGCAGGTGGATATCCTCAAAAATATGTTTATCTAGATCCTGACTTTTTGTCGAACCACCTCGATGTATACCTCAATTATTTCAGCAAAAACACCAGTCAGCATTCCCTCAGTAACAGTCCCGATTCGGTTTACGATCAGTTGCTCGGTGAATACGGTTTGTTGGGGGTGATCGCTTTTTTTGCCTGGTACATCTGGTACTTTCTCAAACATCATAAAATACTGACCTACGGACTTCCCATCCTGCTGATGGTAATGGCGCTGCTTTTTATAGCCTACTGGTTTGAGCAGCTATCCATACTGGTATTTTTTGAACTATTACTATTGCTCGACATTAAAGAGAATTCACCCAAAACACTGGTAAAAAATGCGTGCTGATCATAAAAAGATAACCGTGCTGATGCCCGCCTATAACGCAGGTAAATATATTCGTGAGGCTATCGAATCGGTATTACAGCAAACACACCGCGATTTGGAATTGCTTATCGTCAACGATGGGTCGACGGACGATACCGTAAGCGTAATTCTTTCTTTTAAAGACCCCCGGATTGTATTGGTGAACAAAGAACATGAGGGTATAGCCCAGGCACTTAACACCGGATTAAGGTTAGCTTACACTCATTACGTTGCCCGCTTTGACGCTGATGATATTTGCATGCCCGACCGGTTGGAAAAACAATTCAACTTCCTGGAAGATCATCCTGATTATGTACTGGCAGGCAGCGACGCCGAATATATTTTGGAGCATGGCGAATACCTGTTCAGTTTTAAATGCATCGCACATTCTAACGAGGAGATCCAAAACAATATGTATGTGTATTGCCCTTTCATCCATTCCTCGGTAATGTATAAAAAGCATGAAGTGATTAAAGCCGGGGGCTACAATGCCAATGCCCATAATTTTGAAGATTACCTGTTGTGGACAGCACTTGCCAAAGTGGGTAAAATGCAAAATCTGCGCGAGCCTTTGATCAAAGTACGGTTCAACCCGGCATCAGTAACTATTGATGAGAAATGGCGGGGAGAGCGTTTCCGCAAACTGAAAAGGACCGCTACAACACGTGGTTCCATTACAAAGGAAGAAGGTGATGAGTTATTGGCGATCATCAAAAAACAGGATATCAGCAAAATAAAGGAAGGCGCTTATCATGCCTTGTGCGGAAAGAAGTTTCTCGCTGATAATTATCAACCTAATAAGGCACGCACACATGTGCGAAAAGCCATCGGCATAAGGCCGCTACGACTGGATAATTACCTGCTGTATGCGGTAAGCTATATGCCTGAGTCATTTATTGCCTGGCTGCATAAACAAAGTCCCAACAGATTGTAAATAAACGAATATGAAAGTAGCATTTATAACACGATCGACATTATTTGACGTGCCCGGCGGCGACACCGTGCAGGTGGTGCAAACCGCACATCACCTGGAACAATTAGGCATAACGGCCGAAATCAAATTATCAAAAGATGAAATAAACTATGCGGACTATGACCTGCTGCATTTCTTCAACCTGACACGCCCGGCTGATATACTTTATCACAGCAAAAAATCGGGCAAGCCGTTCGTGGTATCTACTATCTTGTGCAATTACACAGAGTATGATAAATATCATCGCAAAGGCGTGGGTATGATATTCGGCTTTTTACCGCCAAACAGTATCGAATACCTGAAAACCATTGCACGCTGGGTATTAGGCAAGGACCACCTGGCAAGCAAGGAATATCTGTGGAAGGGGCAGCACCGCAGCATAACCGAAGTTTTACAGAGGGCATCAATGGTGCTGCCAAATTCCGAGTCGGAATATAGCCGCATCATCAAATCATATCCGTGTAAGATCAACCATTCTATTATTCCAAATGGCGTTGATCAGCATTTATTCAAGCGCAATCTGTCGATAACAAAAGACGAAAATCTGGTTTTGTGTGTGGCGCGTGTAGAAGGCATCAAGAATCAATTGAACCTGATCAAAGCGCTTAATAATACCCGTTTTAAGCTGGTTATGATCGGCTCACATGCACCGAATCAAAAGCCCTATTATGATAAATGCAGAAGTATTGCAGCATCCAATATCACCTTCGTCAATCATATACCGCAAAAGGAACTACTGACTTATTACGAGCAGGCCAAAGTGCACATTCTTCCAAGCTGGTTTGAAACTACTGGATTAAGCTCTATTGAGGGTGCCATAATGGGTTGCAACATTGTAATAACAGATCGTGGTGATGCGAAGGAATATTTTGGCAATCACGCATTTTACTGTAACCCGGGAAAGCCCGAAAGCATTTTCGAAGCAGTGAAAAAAGCCAGCGAAAGCCCATACGACGAAAATCTGTACAACCTGATAGTAAGAAAATATACATGGCAGCAAGCCGCAACCGAAACTTTAAAAGCATACAAACAAATAATAAACTATGAAGAACTTGAAGATTGCTATACTGGGAACGAGGGGCATACCCAACTATTACGGGGGATTTGAACATATATCCGAGTATGTGTCGGCTGGATTGGTAAAAAAAGGCCACTCGGTAACAGTTTATAACTCTCACAATCATCCCTATAAAGGTGATACCTGGAATGGTGTAAATATCCAGCATTGTTACGACCCGGAATATGTAATAGGCACTGCCGGTCAGTTTATTTACGATCTGAACTGCCTGATGGATGCCCGACGCAGGAAATTTGATGTGGTACTGCTGATGGGTTATACCAGTAGCTCGGTATGGGGTATGCTTTATCCTAAGAAGAGTACTATTATTACCAATATGGACGGACTGGAATGGAAACGTTCGAAATACTCCAAACCTGTGCAACAATTTTTGAAATACGCTGAAAAACTGGCAGTAAAACACAGCCACTTTTATATTTCTGATTCAAGGGTTATAAAAGATTATCTGGAGAGCAAATACAATATTCATAGCGAATATATCCCTTACGGTGCCGACCTGATCAGCGAAATTGAGCGCGAACAACTGGATACTGTTCAGGCAAAAAGGGAAGATTACTTTTTATTAATGGCCCGTATGGAGCCCGAGAATAACATCGAAACTATACTGGAAGGCTTTAATAACAGTAACTCGCACCGCACATTTAAAGTTTTAGGAGACACCAACAACAGGTTCGGCCAGTATATCCGTGAGCGATTTAAAAACGATGAGCGCATCCAGTTTAAGGGTGCCATTTTTGATACCGCTAAAGTGAGGATGATGCAAAATAGTTCTTATCTGTATTTCCATGGGCATAGCGTTGGCGGCACCAACCCTTCGTTATTGGAAGCAATGGCGAGCGAAGCATTGATAGCCGCACATGATAATCCATTTAACAAATCGGTACTGCATTCTGATGCCTTCTACTTTTCAGACGCCGATGGCGTGAGACATTTAGTTGAGAATGTCCAGCGCAATGGCACCGAACGCGCGATGGTGAAGAATAATGTACATAAGATCGCTTTTCAGTTCAATTGGGAAAAGATTGTGAATGAATATGAAGCATTCATTGTAGAATGTTACAAACGCTTAAACCATGAAAGAGTTATTTCTTATCAAGGATAATCTGGCCAACAAGATCAGCTATTATCATATGATGCTGCTGTTGCTGAGCCTACCGTTCGACAGGTTTTACAGCCATTTAATATTGGCTAGTTTGGCTATTCATACTACTATCCAGTTCAGAAAAGGTTCAGTAAAACCCCTGTTCACCTGGAGGACAGTAATATTACAATCAGTATTTTGGGTAACACTTGCCGGCACAATGTATACCATTAATTTTCCGCAATCGTTGTCGGAATGGGAGCTTGATATTCCTATTCTGCTGATGCCTTTGATATTCTGCTTCAATCCGCTTGATCTGAAAAAATACCGGCAGAATCTACTGATCATCTTTTCTTTGGGATGCACAGCAACTATAGGCTATCTGTACTTTGATGCATTAGCAACCATCCTGCATTATCACTTGCCTTTGCATTCGATTTTATCGCCGACATTTACCAATCATAATTTTTCAGAGCCTATAGATATGCACGCGACATTCTTATCGCTGCAAATTGCAATCGCACTCATTTATATACTATCGCGATTGGTTGGCGAACGACTTAGCACATTAACTACCCTGCTCTTCCTTTTCTGCTCGATAATGCTCACCGCCGGAATTATCCAGCTAAGCTCCAAATCTATTTTTGCGGCCCTTTTCGTGGTAATCAACTTCGCTATTCCATGGTTTTTATTAAACGGTAAAAGGCGGCTATGGTATATGCTTACCATGCTTGGATTATCATGCATCCTATTGGCCGGGATATTTAATTCACGTGCATTGCGCGATCGTTTTTTTGTAGAATTAAAAGAAGATCTTTCACCGTCATTTGCCGGGCAAACCGTTGAGCCACGGTCGGAGCGATGGAAGATTGCCGTAAAACTTATTCAGAAGTCACCCGTGATCGGTTATGGAACCGGTTCAGAGATCCAGTTATTGCAAGAGCAATATTTTACGAAAAAGTTTTATAGCTCCTATCTGCACCGCCTAAACTCACATAATCAATACCTGAGTTTGCTGATCAAAACAGGGATGTGGGGACTGAGCATTTACATCGTCACCCTGGTTTACGGTTTTAAACGCGCCGTCAAAAAACGTGATATAGTGTTCTTCTCTTTAATGATCCTGATTGCAGTCGTTTCGTTATCAGAAAATGTACTGGATGTGGACAAGGGTGTACTGTTTTACAGCATTTTTCTGAACTATTTTGTTTTTGTTTCTGAACAGCCCGAAAAGATCATTTTGCCTGCAAAAAGGCATAAATTTTTAAGGAAAGTGGCAACCAAACAAGCAATTGAGCCGTCATTATTATAAATACCAATGACCCATTAGATATAAAACACCTTGCACGATCTCCGAAGACATATCTTATCCACCCTTGCGTATTTCGATCTGTTTCACTATCCGCTTACAGTGGACGAGATATATTTGTATCTGACTGTAAAATGTGATACAACCGATTTTGAATATGCGCTGAAATATTTGATCGTGGATAGAATTGTTTATCATTTCGGCAAGTTCTATACGCTCAACAATGATTACTTTCTGATTGAGCGCCGGTTACAAGGAAATGCCAGGGCAGCAAAAATGATAGGCACTGCAAAGAAGGTAGCGGATCTAATGGTCCATTTTCCATTTGTGAGAGGTGTTGCTATTTCCGGATCCCTTTCAAAAAACTTTGCAGATGACGATTCTGATATCGATCTGTTTATTATCACAGCCAAAAACAGGCTCTGGATTGCACGCACACTGATGCACTGTTTCAAAAAGCTGACTTTCCTGGTTAAGCGCGAGCATTATTTCTGCATGAACTACTATATTGACGAAGAGGAGTTACAAATTCGCGAAAAAAACATTTTCACGGCTATTGAAATTGCTACCCTGGTCCCCTTGCATGGCGACACCACGTTCGAGCAATTTTACATGGCCAACAACTGGACGCGGAATTATCTGCCGAATAAATACATGCGTCTTACCACTGCCAAATCGTTAAAACGTTCGTGGCTGAAAAGAGCTTTTGAATGGCTGTTCAATAATCGCCCCGGCAATTCACTAGATGATTTACTGATGAGAATTACCGCCGGTAGATGGGACAAAAAACGTCAGCAAAAAAAATTAAACATCAAAGGGCTGATCATGGGGATGGATGCCGGTAAACACTACGCCAAACCCGATCCGAAAAACTTCCAGGAAAAACTGATCCTTAGATATCAGCTAAAATTATCGCAGATACTTGAGCATAGTGAAAGGAGTACTGTGAACTAGTTAGTAGCTGTTGCAGCGGCAGCAGCAGTAACTTTAACAACGACTGCTACTGCCAGTGCCACTTCAACTTACTTTTTCCTCAACGAAATAATATAATAATCCCCAATGTACTTCCAGGGCCAGCAGGATTTTAGGCGATCTTCCCATTTTTTAAGAAAAGAAAAAGTCTTTGGGTGCTTCTCTGCAAAGCCTTCCATGTACGATGGTGGAACAATGGTGCATAGTCCCTCGATGCCTAATACATCAAATTGATCTTTCAATATTTTGCCGATATATAATGGATTATAATACCAGCATTTAAAATAATACCCTTCCACATGAGCAGCCCTGCCGCTCGGGCTAAGAAATCGTCTGAATGCGGTTCTGAACTTGCCCTTGAATAACAAAAGAGTTTCCCATAAACAAATTTGAGGCATGATAACCAGTGTCACCAAACCATTGGGTTTGAGAAGTGCGGGTAATGATTTCAGCACCTTGTCCAATTCATCGGTACAATTCAGACCCGCGAAATTGGAGAAAATCAAATCATATGGGCCCTTGTTTTTAAGTTGATTTAAAGCTGTATAGGAGCATAATTCATTAGTGATCCGTTCGTCCAATCCTTTCCTTTTAGCCTTTAGCATTAATTGCTCCTGCATACCCTGTGATAGATCTGTTGCATGAACATAATGGCCATTACAGGCAAAGAAAACCGCATCCTCACCAGTGCCACTGTTCAGCTCCAGTATACGACTGCCTTGCGGTAAATATTGCAGCACATGATTTCTTACCCGCCCGCGTTTGTAGTGAATGATGGTATTATTGCAATATAGATCATCAAATACAGCCGACTGCTCCGAAAAGGCTTCCGCTGCATTAGTTTCATTGCTATGCGATACCGCAGATTTCATCACAATGCCCTCTCCAGTCTTTTCAGTTTCAACTTTTCGATCATTGCAGCCGGGGTATGGTAGAATACCGAGAGTGCCTTCCTTAAACTTTTCGCGTTGGTATGCAATGGCTTTTTGATCAGTTCGGCCAGGCTATTTTGTGCCAGGTGCTGATGATAATTCTGATGCACGTAACGGTGCAACTGCTTGTAATATGATGGTGGGAATGTGTTGTGGAACATCAAAGCCATTTCATCCGAATCGGTCCAGTTGGTTTTGGTTTCCAGGTCGGCTTTCACGCGATCATAAAAAACTGTTCCGGGCAAAGGGTAGGACACCGAAATGCCGATCTCGAAAGGCAACAATTCATTGATCATCCTGATCGTATTTTCGATATCCTCCTTTTGCTCGCCCGGGTAACCAAACTGGATAAAGAATGACGGCTTGATGCCGTATTTTTTCATTAATAATGTCGACTGATGTATTTGCGCGATGGTGGTGCCTTTGTCCATCGCATCTAATATTTTCTGTGAGCCGCTCTCTGCCCCTATCCATACATTTTCGCACCCGGCACTAGCCAGGGCTTTTACCAAATCTTCTTCTGCCAGCAGATCGGCCCGTGATTGTATCTTGAAGCGTATTTCTAAATCTTCTTGCTGTATCAGCTTGCTGAATTCTTCCACCCAACCCGGCTTTAGTCCAAATATATCATCGCAAAACCAAATGTGATCCATATTGAACCGATCCTTCAGCATTTTGATCTCAGCAACCACATTTTCCGGGCTTCGCGAATTATAGCGGTTGCCATAAATAGGTTTGGCGCACCAGTTGCACTTGAAAGGGCAACCTCGCGTTGTACCTATATTCAGTGAGAAATAGCCGGCGTTTTTCAACCAGCTTTCTCTGTATGGTTCAATGTCAATCAAATCCCAGGCTGGTAAAGGCAAATTATTCAAATCTTTCATCACAGGCCGGCCCCATGTTTTTACAGCTTTGCCATCTTTCAAATAAGCCAGGCCTTGTATTCTGGAATAGTCCGATTCACCATTGTTAATTGCATCTGTCAACTCTAGTAAGGTCATCTCTCCTTCACCGATGATCACAAAGTCTGCCCCTTCCATTAAATATTTCTCAAAGCGATCGGTTGAGTCCGAACTACAAACAATCACTTTACTACTGCGTGCCTTTGCCCTTTTACTCATACTGAAGGCTGCTTCACGCATATTAGTAAGGCACATTTTGGTAAGGTAATTGAACCCGTCATCATAAATCACAAAAAAATCGGGACTGTGCTTTTCCAATTGAGACTCAACTTCTTCCGGGTCAACAGCAAACATCGTATCGAAAAGATGGACGTTATAACCATTTTGTCTCATCACAGCGGCAGCCAGTAGGGTTCCAAGCGGTGGATAAGGCAAGCCTAAGCTCCATTGTTTAGGATCAAACCGCAGAAAATAGGAATGGCTGAAAAGTATGCTGTTCATCTAATCCAAATTGGTTAATGGTGACAAATTCAATGAGCACACGCATTTAGTGCAGATATCATTGCTCATCATGTTCAATGTTTTCCTGAAGTTGATAGCTTCAGGACTGTTAAGTATGTCGCCCAGGGATGAATCCCTGATATTGCCTATTATGTCGTGAAAGAAACAGGGCCGCACGCTACCATCAGCTTCAATCACTGTGGATACCCATGGTGCATTACATTTCTTATATGGAAAGGGAACCATCCCATAAAATGCAGCATAGTAATGGTAGATATTCATCAATTTTTGTTCTGATTCGGCAATAAAACCGTTATCGATATCATCCCTATAATCAGTAATTATCTTTTGAATTACTGCCTTTAGTTCGGGCAACTCACTTTTTGATAATAACATCTCGTCCTGTCGTGGCTGATCCCAGGCAATTTGCCTGTTAAATGCATGGCTGCTTACATCGGCAGGTAAAAAACTAACCTGATTGAGCCCCATTTGTTTGGCCTGTTCAATGATGGCTATCCAATTCCAGAAATTCAGCCGATGAATCACGGTACGCGCGGTTATGCGATAATTTGGATGTAGTGACTGAATATATTGTACACCCTCCTTCAACTTATTAAATGCACCGGGAATATTACGGATAGCATCGTGCAGTTGCTGATCACCATCCAGTGAAACGATGACGTCATTTACCCATTGTACCAATTGTTTAGCATGCTTCTTTAAAGTCAGCCCCGTAGAAAGCAATGACACTTTGATATGAGCATTTCTTAGGATCTGGCATAAGGCAAAAAAATTCGGGTTGAGGAGTGCCTCGCCTCCCGACATGACCACCTGCTTTGTTCCGAATTGCGTTAGGGATGATAATAAGCCTGAGACATCTTCTTCGGTAAGCTGTTTCAGATTCTTGTTATCTTTCCATATATCACACATCACACAGCGGCAATTGCAGGCACTATGAGGCATTAATATCACAATAGGCAATGCCGATATGCGGTGTGTTTGCAGCGTACGGTAACGTTTGTAAGTATGGGTGAGCGCCTGCAGCATTTTATTTTCTTATGCAAACCCAATAAAAAGGGTCTTTTTTAAAGATCATATTAAATATGGTTGTCGGGTCGAACAATATCTCGTATTTAAACCCCCAGAATTCGCTGATAGAATGGTGAAAATAATGTTCGGCCATTTCAGGAATACCGAGCGAAGTATAGTATTTCTGACTGCGTTCATTTGCCTTTTCAGTTTCGTCAGGTGTATAAAATGGAGTATCAATCACATGTACTTCGCCACCCGTTTTCAGAATCGCCAATGCCTGTTTCATCACATTAATAACCGATGGAAAATATTGTAACGAAGCGGCAAAAACGATTACATCAAATTGCCCGTTCTCAAAAGTGCTATCAGTAAAGCTGTCGTAAATAAATTCCAGGTTATCCTTTTTGAAAACCCTGTTTGCCTGATCTATTTCAACCTGGTTAATATCCAACCCTGTGACTTGCGTATCAGGTGTATTTGCCAGTTTTGCCGACAGCCACCCATTACCACAACCAACTTCGAGTATTTTAAGGGATTTGTGCTTCTTTGCAAGGTAGTCTGTTAACCTTTCGCTTGATCTTTTCCTGATTTTCCATTCATCATAATGGATATGATCCACGTCGGGCAAAAACTGCAATTGTTCGTCGGTATAAATTCTCTTTTCCTGCTGGCGTACTGCTATATACAGTTCTTCAAAATCCATCCGGAGCTTTTGAGAACGTTTATTTGCGGTATGCTTCACAGTCAGGTTCAATTTTATATTCGTTAAAATCCTTGTATTTCAGGCTGACGATAGCGCCATATTTTATGCAATAGTTTTATTTCGTACGGATGGTTGTATAAGCTGGTCTTGTAACGCAACCCGGCTACCGCTTTTATCAGCCGGCGTTTTAAGCCATTCATTCTGATATCGGTGACAGTCGGGTACACGCCATTCAAAACCGTTTCAAAATTTCTGATTTTATCAATCATATCCGGGGTGAGCCATGGTGTAAGCGGATTTTTGCGCAGATCGAAGTTCTCCCAGGCAGGGCTTATCCAATCTTCCAACGTTTGCGGGAATTCAAAACCACTTGCAAGCACCTGCTTGTATAATTCCGATCCCTCAGTTGGCACAGGGCTATAGGTGTATATCACAATCTCGACGTTCGGGTTTACAGCCTTCACCTTCTTTATAAAATCAATCTCAAAATCTATCTGCGCCTGCACCTGTTCGGTTGTCGGAGCGGGTGTGCCTAACACAAACGAATATTCGGGAATGATATCAAACTTCTTCAATCTTTCAGCAAAGCGAAGTATCTGTTCGCCTGATTGTGTGCCTCCCTTATCCATTTGTTGAAGGATATTATCATTACCGCTTTCAGCACCAAAGAAGATGCATTTACAACCCGATTCGCGTATAGAAGCTAATGATGAGTCCTTAAACTTGTGCATTGTATCAATACGTGCCATACCCCACCAGGTCATCTTCTCCGGCTTGATCAGGTTAGCAAACTCAACTGCACGTTTTTCGGATACAAAGAAGTTATTATCATGAAATTCAACAGCTGTTGCCCCCCATTTATCCTTGATATATTTCACATCCTTATAAACTGTTTGTGCCGATTTACCTTTCCATCTGGCTTCATAAATTGGCACTACGGCACAAAACGAACAGGTAAAAGGACAGCCGATACTGGAGTGATAAGCCATTGTCTTTTCGCCCAAATAAGTTTTACCCAAAAACTTACTGAGCGGATAAAATTCACTGAGCTTATCATAAGGCAATGAAGGCAAAGCATCCTGCTCCATCAGGTCTTCTTTTGGCGTTTTGATGATCCGTCCATCCGTAGCCTGGTAGATCAGGTTTTTGATGAACTCAAAAGGTGTATCATTTTCTAATGCATCTATCAATGCAGGGAAAGCATTATCTCCTGGACCATTGATGATAAAATCGACATAACGGGAACATAAAACCGCCTCGGGCTGATTAGAGGGGAAGTATCCACCCCAGATCATTTTGGTGTAAGGATAATGTGCTTTAACAGCTTTTGCTACAGCAATAGCCTGCCTTAATTGCGGACCGGGCATTACCGTAAAGCCCAGATATTTAAAATTGCCTGTATTAAGGTAGCTTTTAATTTTTTCCAGCGGGTCAGGCTCGCAATTTCCGTCAACAATTACCCAATCGTACCTACCTTCAACTGAAGCCGCAATGCTTAGTATAGAGTTAGGAATGCGGTATTTCGCATCGGCACTTTTAGGATTAAATAATAGTATTTTACTCATTCTAACAGGCTTCGAAGAATCATGAACAGACAGATAAATAGCAGCAGATCAGTGATCTGCCACTATTTATTAACCCCATCAACTTAGTATCCAACTGAATTACGAAATTGAAACGGATGCAGTTGCCTGAAGTATTAAATAAAAATTTAGTTGGGCAACCAATGAAGCTCCGGTTTCGTAATTCTTCTCAAACCCCTTACATAAACGAAGTGATACCCGCGCTCAGAAATATCAGAAAACGATTATTTCAACCTGCTGCTATTGAGAAGAATTCGGCAGATGCATATGACTTGTGGTCAGAAGATTATGACGCGCAACCAGGTAACCTTATGCTCGACCTGGACGAGGTGTTATTCCCAAAATTACTTGAGGAAAAGATCATTCATAATAAATCCGTTGCCGATATAGGCTGCGGAACCGGAAGGCACTGGACCAGGGTTCTGAAAATGAATCCTGCACAACTCACCGGTTTTGATGTATCTGAAGGAATGCTAGGCAAGCTGAGGGCAAAGTTTCCTGATGCGAATACTTATAAAATTGATGACGACTTATTATCAAACATGCGGGATGCAGTATTTGATACCGTTATATCAACCCTAACTGTAGCGCATATTGCAAATATTGAACAGGCTTTACAGGCGTGGTGCCGAATCTTAAAACCGTCAGCCGATATTATTATTACGGATTTTCACCCAAAATTGTTGGCGTTTGGCGGCAAACGGACATTTAAACACCACAACGAGCGATTGGCGGTAAAGAACTTTGTTCATACTGTTGGAACCATCAAAGATTTACTGTATCAAAATGGATTCACGCTTATAAAGGAGGAAGACATCTGCATTGATGAAGCTGTAAAGCATTATTATGCTGATCAGAACGCTTTGAAAGTATATGAGCAATTTAAGGGCTTTCCGGTAATATATGGCATTCATTTAAGGCGTGGCAATGTTCCTGAATAATGTTAGGATGGCTTTAACTGGCCAGACAGTTAGCATAAGGGTAAAGGATGGCAAAATCGCGCAAGTTTTGTCGGGCTATTCGCATGCCCAAACAGATGAATTAAACCTGAACATAGATGATGCCATTGTCTTCCCAGGGCTCATCAACTCGCACGATCATCTCGATTTTAATCTTTTTCCTCCTCTCGCAGGAAGAACCTTCAAAAATTATACGGAATGGGGAACCTATATTCACCTGAAGTATAAAGATGTAATTGACAATGTATTGCATATACCTGAGAAATTACGCATACAATGGGGGATTTATAAGAATTTGCTCTGCGGAGTAACAACGGTGGTCAATCATGGGAAGAAGATCAATACTTCAAATGACCTGATCACAGTTTATCAAGACTGTCAATCCATACATTCTGTACATTTCGAAAAAAAATGGCGTTTTGCTTTAAACAATCCGTTTAAAAAAAACTTACCGGCAGTAATCCATTGTGGTGAGGGTACAGATGACCTGGCCTCGGATGAGATTGACCGGTTGATTCAGTCAAATCTGTTTAAGCGGCCAGTCGTCGCTGTTCACGGCGTTGCAATGAATGAACAGCAGGCAAAACAATTTAAGGCCCTGGTTTGGTGCCCGGAATCCAATTTCTTTTTATTGGATAAGACGGCGCCGGTTGGCCATCTCAAAAAGCATCTGCCAATTCTTTTCGGCACAGATTCAACACTCACGGGTGATTGGAATATTTGGGAGCATATACGCAATGCTAAACAAACGGGTCAGTTATCTGAACAAGAGCTTTATGAAAGTTTAACCATTAATCCGGCAGCTATTTGGGGGCTTAGTACAGGAAAAATTGAGGAAGATCAGGATGCAGATCTTGTATTGTCAAGAGCTGAATCATTTGCAGCAACCGATCCGCAGAATATATTGCTGGTGATGCATAAAGGCAATATTAGTTTATTTGATGAAGAATTATATCAGCAATTAGGTGGCACTAATACCATAGGATATCATAAGGTCCGGGTAGGTAACTCGATCAAATATGTAAGAGGCGATCTGCCCGCGTTGATCCCGAAGGTCAAACAATATTACGCTAAGGCGAGTTTTCCCATAAATTAATATCCCTGATTATGACGCTGGCCCGCAGAATAGGAGCAAAACTATACAAGGAAACCCAATATTTGGGCAGGGATATCGGTCATTTATTAGGATTTGACGAAGCCTTTTTTCGCAATGCCAGGGGAAGCAGAATGATGATCTACCACGGGGTATGTCTTTCGGATCATACCCGTTTTAATCCTATTTTTATCAAACGAAAAACCCTTGAAAAACACTTTCAATTTTATAAAAAGTACTTCAATGTCATCTCAATAAACGATTTTTACGAGCAGAAATTCAGTAAGGACAAATTCAATATTTGTATCACCTTTGATGATGGTTATGCAAATAATCATAAGTATGTATTATATTTATTAGCGAAATACCAATTACCCGCTACATTTTTTGTTACAGCGATAAGAAATGAAGGTTTTGATATTTTGTGGAACGACTTTTTGGGCATGGTTCAGGTGTATGGACCTAAAAGCTTGTATTACAATGATCAATGGTTTAATAAAAATCGGTTTAATCAGTATTTTTCCGAACAAACCGGCGAAAAATTCGTAGAAATACTTCGTTCGGGTGATTTTGATGTTAAGCAAGAGATGATGAATCTGTTATATCCGCTGGCACCTTACCGGGACAGCAAACCTGACAATGAAGACTACTGGCTGCAATTAACTCCACAGCAGATCAGGGAGTTATCGTTATCACCGTTTACAACAATAGGCTCTCATGGTTATTATCACAACGACCTGGCACGAATAAATATTGAAGACGCAAAACAAGAAATGGTTCGTTCTAAGCAATATCTTGAAAATATAACAGACCAGCCTGTAAATAGCCTGGCATTCCCCTACGGCTCTTATAACAGAGAGGTAATCCGCACATCTAAAGATGCTGGATACAGCCAGCTGCTTTGCATGGACTTCCGTTCAGCCGAAGACCTTACCGACCCGGCCTTGCGGGAACGGTTTACAGTAAACCCGTTCATTAATACTCTTAACCAGATGCGTGCAACAGTAACCCGGAGATATGAGTGAGATAATCCAGATGAAGGGGTACCATATTGAAAGGTTGAGCAAGGCAAATATAAATGCCCTGGAAACGCTGTATCACGAGGTTTACGGTCGAAATAATCCATCAGGCTTCTACGAAAAAAAATATGACACCTCTTACACCGGTATACAGCATGTAGGTTATATCGCATTTAACGAGCGGCACAATCCCATAGCTTATTACGGCGTTATCCCTTGCTTTATCCGTTACGGGGATCAACTGTATCTGGCCGCCCAATCGGCTGATACCATGACTCATCCAAAATACCAATTCAAAGGGCTGTTCGTGCAATTGGCTAATCTTACTTTTGACTTGTGTATGGAAGAAGGCATAAGCCTGGTATTTGGTTTTCCAAACCAAAACTCGCTGCATGGCTTTTTGGTAAGGCTGAAATGGCAAATGACCGAAACGTTGGCTTACTATAATATACCCACCGGCATATTTTCATTTGAAGGCATTACAAAAAGAATTTCATTCCTGAAAAAAATGTATGAGCATTACCAGGAGTACATTCTAAAAGATTATTTACTGCCCAGAAAAGGTATTGAAAACGCTGTATTTAAAGAAGGCTTTGCCGGGGTGAACAGAAATGCACTTTACCTGAATTATAAAAGATATAGCGATGATACACGCGTTATAAAAATAGGTGATGCGGTATTATGGATAAAGATTAAAAACGGGCTTATTGTAGGTGATGTAAGCTGCCCGTCGGGGGAGTTTGATAGTATGCTGATCGACCTGAAAAAACTGGCCATGAAGCTTGGCTTGAAGAATATACAATTCCATACCAGTCACCAGACAAGACTGTCATGGCTGCTTTCATCCAGGTATCCGGCTGAGCCATCATTTTATGTACTTTTTAAAGATCTTGGCTCACGTATTCCGTTGGATAAGATTAAATTCACATATGCGGATGTGGATACGTTCTAATGTCCTCCGTGTCTAAAATCATTTTATGAAATACGTTTTTGCCGGATATGTTTATACCGGGGATTTTAACTCTCCCGAAGCCTGGCTTGAGCGCATAAAGGCATACACCGGTATACTTGAGGCATTGGCCAAGCTAAACACGATAATAAGCATCCAGCAAATTGATTATGAAGGTGAATACGATAGGAGTGGCGTTAAATATTATTTTAAGCGGTTCCAATCTTCCTATTTCCCTTCCCGCCAGCATCGTTTTATCAAAAGCCTGAAGCCCGATGTGTTGATCGTCCAAAGCTTTAACCACCCATTGCAAGTAATACAATTACGTTTTTTACTGGGAAAGGGTACTAAGGTCATCGTTCACAACCATGCGGAATTGCCTTTTACCGGGTTTAAAAAAATTCTGCAAAGATTGGCTGATAGATATGTAAACGCTTACTTATTCGCCTCACGTAATATGGGGCTGGGTTGGGTGCAAAAAGGCAATATTCGTTCGGGCAATAAAATACATGAGGTGATGGAGGTATCATCCGTATTTTCGCCGATGGACAAAAATGTAGCCAGGCAAAAAACCGGCGTAACTGGCGGATTAATTTTTCTTTGGGTAGGCCGGCTTAATGAGAATAAAGACCCATTAACAGTATTAAATGCATTCCTGGAATTTGCTGTGAAGACGCCATCAGCAAGATTATTCATGATCTATCACACTGAAGAATTGCTGAGTGAAGTAAAAGGATTAATACATAAATCCACTCAAAAACAGGCAGTTACATTGATCGGTAGAGTTCCGCATCATGAATTGCAATATTGGTTCAATAGTGCTGATATTATTTTATCAGGATCGCACTACGAAGGCAGCGGAACAGCAGTTTGCGAGGCCATGTCGTGCGGGTGTATGCCGATAGTGACGGATATTGACTCATTCAGGATGATCACTCACAACAGCAAATGTGGTCTTTTATATGAGGCTGGGAATAAAGCAGCGTTACTTGACGCATTACATCAAACCGACAAAATGAATATCGCCGAAAAGCAAAAAGCTTCGTTGGAATACTTCAAATCAAATCTTTCATTTGATGCTATTGCGTCACGGATTCAGACAGTAGCCGAATCGTTATAATCGAACAGTTTTATGATTTTGCTACAAGTATCTTTAATTGTATAAGGGGCAGTGTTGCCATGGTTGCAAAATGGGTCCTCCAGTATTTTTTTTATAATGTTTACCATATCGTCGGGTGTTTTGGCGAAATGCCAATTCCTCACTGGCTCGTTCATTGGCCGCACAAAACTTACTACCGGTGCACCTGCATATAATGCCTCAAGACAAGCCACACCGAAGCCTTCGTATGACGAAGGATGCACAAACACCTTTGTCCTCTGCATTAAAGCCAGGGCAGCAGCATGAGGTAACTCGCCAGTCAGTTCGATATTTTTTTCCAACCGATAGTCTTTTATCAGCATATCCAACAAATGTCGCTCCGGTCCATCACCGCAAATAACGGCGCGGATATCAGGAAAATAAATATGCAGGGTACCAATCATATTAATCAACAGAGAAAAAAGCTTTAACGGGATGAGTGAGCCTACGCCAAGTATATCTATATCCCGTTTTTTAACAGCCTCACCAAATAATGCCGGATCGACCCCTACCGGGATAACGTGAGCAGGCATTATGGAATAATTATTTTTAACCTCGTCGGCTATAAAATCCGATAAAGCAATCAGGTTTTCAGCTTTTGGTCTTACCCGTTTGAAGTATTTGTTGCCGGCTTTTGCATCCTGCCCTAAGACCCAGGAGAAATGCTTCAGGTTCTTTTTTTTTGCGAATCTCTCAGCAATAAAGGCACAATCGCCCATCCAAAAACTCAGCAGGCCAATTATTTGGAGTTGCTTATTTAATCGGCTTAACGTTAACCAAACACGCCACCAATTATTTAAGCGGATCACTCCGCCTCTGTTTGCACCGCCAAAAGAAATGACGGACACATTGTTCCATTGATAAGAGGCAGAATGAAACGGATACTCAAATGCCAGTACAATAATATTGAGCTCCGGATACTGTAGTTTCAAGTTTCGCACAAAGACTTGCTGCGGCGGAATACATGTACTGTCAGCTTCATTTTTTGGGAAGCCGGGGCTCAATATGACCAGTGTTTTTTTCAATTCAGTCATTCAGCGAAACTATTTTATTGCAAAAAGATAACGCGGCCTTATCATGCGTTATAAACAGGATCATTTTGCCATTCAGGGCTAGTTGCTTTAAACTACTAAGTATTTCATTTTCGCTTTGGTGATCCATTTCACCAAAAGGTTCATCCATTATCAACATATCGAAATCGTGGTATAATGCTCTTGCCAGCATGATTCGCTGCCGTTGTCCGCCACTCAGGTTTTTGCCATTTTCGGTAATAATTCTCTCAACACCTTCCGGATATTGACCAATCAGGCCATCCAATCCACTTGTTGCAATTGCTTTAGTTAATAAGTCCTCATCGTAGTCTTTTTCCTGAAGGGTAATATTATTTTTTATAGAATCGTGCAATAAAAACGGTTGTTGCTTGATATAGGATACCCTGTTGTGCCAGGCAAGTCTGTCTTTTGCATTGCTGATTTTATTATTGACACAAACTATTCCGTCGTCCTGTTTAATAAAGCCCAGTAGGATGTGGATCAATGTGGTTTTACCGCGACCTGAGCCGGCTGACAACCCAATAAAATCACCGGGAATTATTTCAAGATCTATTCCGTCTAAAACGGGACAATCGTGATATTTATAACATATTTTTTCGAGGCTGATTGACCGGAGATGCTGAGCATGCCGGATAATTGCCGTGTCGATCACCTGGTTGTCTTTCAATAGATCGTCCAAAACAAACTCATAGGTTTTCATTTGCCCGGCGCTGTTAATGATCTTTACAATACCGGGAATAATTTTATAAGCAGCGGCTAAAAATATGCTGACGGTAAGCAGGTCAATAGCCGGAGTATTGCCAGACCATTTGTTGATCAGTACAAGGATAAAAAAGCCAAGTATAGCAAAGATTTCAATCAACCGCGTAGGCAGGTATTGCAACGATTGCTGGGTGCAGATATAGTGATTTAATTGTTGCTGCTGCCGATAGTAGCGACTGGCGAAAAAATCATCCTTATCATAAACATGACTTTCGATATAACCTGACAAAGCTTCTTTCAGGTTCTTTAATGTATCAGCGCTTGTTTGCTTGATATGCTGACGGACGTTGTTATATTGTTTTTTTAATAGCCAACCTAAGGAAACAACAGCAGGCATCAGCAGAACAAACAATAACAGGAACAATGTGGCATTGTATAATAATATGGCGGCAAGTGTAAATAAGACCAATATAGTTTGGGATATGATTTGCTGAAAATTAGTCAGAATGTAATGGCTGAATTCAATGGGCTGCTGACTGATCCTGCGGATATGTGCCGAAGAATCGACATTGACAAAGGTGATATAGTCTTTCTTTAAGTATTGACGAATGCCTTGTTCTGATAATCGCGTGGCAACATTATAAATAAACGTATACCGGGCAGATGTTATCCAATAGGCGATTATGTTTTTTATACCAAACAGTACAAAAAATAAGGCGATCAATAAAATAGAATTTTGATTATTTAAAGACGATGGTAACCAGGATGTATTAGGAAGTGCAGAACTTTTAACATAAAAATTGATAACTAAAACGGTGAGACCAAGAAAAGCAATATCGAGCGCATTTATAAGTACGTCAAAAAAAGTAAGCGGGAACAGTTTTGCCCGCTCTTTTTGATCCAGAACATTTAATATGCCTGATAAAAATCGCACCAATATCAATTAATAGAGTGACAGCCCGCACACGATTTTAGGATATATGAGATTAACAGGATAAAGCCCTTAATCCGATAATCGTGTATTAGTAGCTAGCAAACAGCTTTGTTTGGAGGAATTACGTAGAGTGTTGAACTATGGTTGCCTGGATACGATTTGGGGATTTGATAGATTGTTTTCTGAACTTCAATCTTGCGAATCCATTAAATCCCAAAATCGTGTCTTAATAGGGTGACGGGCTTGTGGCTGTCCAGCCACCATCTACTACCAGGGTTTGCCCGGTAATATGGCGTGATTCGGGCAGCACGAAGAAAAGCACCGCATTAGCGATGTCCTCTACGGTAGCAGCACGTCCCATCGGCGTAATACGCGACCAGGTTTGTGCGTAAGTATCGTCCTGCAGAGTACGCTCAGTTAATGTAGCGCCAGGAGCAACTGTATTGATTGAAATATTTAAAGGTGACAGTTCTAAGACCAGGCTTTTGGCCAGCATCTCGAGTCCGGCTTTGGTCATACCGTAGGCAGCCAGGTTTTTATGTGCCTGGTGACCTGTAACAGACGACATCAGTAAAATACTGCCACCGCTACCCTGCTTTCTCATTTGTATGGCCGATTTCTGCGCCAGGAAGAAACTGCCAAACAGGTTCAGGTTGATGACGCTTTGCAACGCCTCAGGTTGATATTCCAGAAATTCACCATAAGAAGTAACACCTGCATTGGCAATGGTGATAGTGAGGAAGCCAAATTTGCGAACGGCTTCGTCTACCATCTGCTGAATAAAGTTGATATCAGATGCATTCCCCGGGAAGGGATGACATTTACCACCCATTGCCGAGATTACCGCCGCGGCACGGTTCGCTAAAGCCGCATCAATATCATTTAATAACACTGCTGCCCCGCTCATGGCCATTTGCCGGGCTATTTCAAACCCAATGCCTTGGCCAGCTCCCGTTATAATAGCTACCTGGTTGGTAAACCTGTCGTCTGTCATAGATTTAGTATTTTAAACAACTTGTCATTTCGACGAAGAGGGAGGAAAGTGGGCTAGACGTAAGGAGAAATCTTCTACACCCTGCAAAGTGAATATGCAGGTTGTAGAAGATTTCTCTTTGCTCCCACCGCTTCTGTCCCAGCTGCTCATCGAAATGACAGTTTTATTTAGATTTCTTTTAATGTGAATCTTTATGTATCTCGCTGCCGCTGCCGCCTTTCAGAAAATCAAGATCCGCGCCTAAGTGCGATTGCTCTACATGATTTTGATAAAGATATACATAACCGCGGGTGGCAAAATCGGTATTCAGCTTTTGCTGTTGCTTTCGTTTGGATACCTCTTCATCTGAAAGCTGCACATTCAATGATCTGTTTTTAAAATCCAGCTCGATTATATCCCCATCGCGAATAATAGCAAACGATCCGCCTAAAGCTGCTTCGGGTGACACATGCAGTACCACTGTCCCAAAACCTGTTCCACTCATCCGGCCATCGGATATGCGCACCATATCTGTTATTCCTTTATCTAATAATTTCTTGGGGATTGACATGTTACCTACTTCGGGCATACCGGGATAGCCTTTTGGCCCGACGTTTTTGAGTACCATCACGCTATTTTCATTAACATCCAGATCAGGATCATCCACACGGGATTTATAATCGTCAATATTTTCAAAAACCACCGCCTTGCCTGTATGCTGCAGTAAAGCCGGCGTCGCAGCCGATGGCTTCATTACCGCACCATGTTCACATATATTCCCCTTTAAAACTGTAATGCCGGCCAGCGCATTGAAGGGCGCATCCACCGTTGCGATCACGTCCCTGTTGTAGCAAGTGCTATTTTGGTAATGATTCGAGATTGGCTTTCCTGTAACAGTGAGTGCATCGCGGTTAAGCTTGGCATCCAACTCCTTCATCACTGCGGGAATACCGCCCGCATAATATAAGTCTTCCATAAAATACTTGCCTGATGGCTGCAAATTAGCCAGCAACGGAATACTCTTTGTACTTGTATCAAAATCATCAATCGTCAGATCGACACCAATACGACCGGCTATTGCTAATAAATGAATAATAAAATTGGTTGATCCACCTATTGCTGCATTAGCGATAATGGCATTTTCAAAAGCTTGCCGGGTTAATACATCAGATAATTTCAAATCTTCGTTCACCATATCCACTATCCGCATACCTGACATATGCGCTAATACTTTCCGGCGCGAATCAGCCGCAGGAATAGCAGCATTTTCTGGCAGAGTCAATCCCAATGCCTCGGCCATAACAGCCATTGTAGAGGCAGTTCCCATTACGGCACAATGCCCCCTGCTACGCGACATGCACGCTTCGGCGATGTTCATTTCCTCTTCCGACATGCGGCCTGCACGCTGGGCCTCGGAGAAGCGCCATACATCGGATGTGGCAATATCGTGCCCCTGGTATTTGCCTGTTAACATAGCTCCGCCAGAAACAACTATTGTAGGAATATTTACACTGCAGGCACCCATAATAAGCGCGGGAGTGGTTTTATCGCAGCCGCAAAGCAATACCACGCCGTCCAAGGGATTAGCACGGATGGATTCTTCCACATCCATGCTTACCAGGTTGCGGTAAAGCATAGCCGTTGGCTTGATCAGTGTTTCGCCCAATGACATTACCGGGAATTCCACTGGAAACCCACCTGCTTCATAGATGCCGTGCTTTACCGACTCAGCCAGTTCACGAAAATGTGCATTGCATGGCGTAAGCTCCGACCACGTATTACAGATACCGATCACAGGTTTGCCCCTAAACTCATGCGCGGGTATACCCTGGTTCTTCATCCAAGAGCGGTAGATGAATCCATCTTTGCCCGTCCGCCCAAACCATTCGCTACTGCGGAGCTTTTTGTCTTTCATTGTAAGTTTATTCGGTGTGGTAAAGTTAGAATAATGTCGTTTGCTTCCTTATTATCCTGCTATTTTTTTCTGAGGTTGCAACGTTTTAGCTTAAATTCACATCTTGTAAATGCAGACATCATCACATTGCATGAAAAAGACCTTTATTGCCCTATCACTCTTAGCTTTTATTGTAGCCAACGTTTACAGTCAGTCAGTTTCTGAAAAAAGATATTCAAAAAAACAATTACAAGAAGACCTGGTCTATATAAAACAACAACTGTTCAATGTTCATATCAGCCCGTTCAATGAATTAACTAAAGAAAAATATGAACAATTATTTGATAGAATAGACGGACAATTAAAGGATTCATTAACGGCAATCGATTTTCTAAAATTAGTAAAACCAGCTATTGCGTACCTGTCCGACGAGCACGCCAATATATCAATATCCCAAAAGATGCTTCCCGACATTTATCAAAAGGAGGCCGTGTTTTTTCCGCTGATTTTATCAAAACATGGAAGCAGCTATATTATCTCAAAAGCTTTGTCGGGACAAACTGATTTACAGGGAAAGACAATAACCCAAGTTGATGGAGTTTCAATTGAAAATGCCCTGGGCAAATGCGCTCAGTACAGTTCTGGTTACCCGGATCAACGCAAAGAAAAAGCCCTAACATTATTTGGTTATTTATATACCTACTCTATTCCAACAGCCCAGAACCAATTCACCATAACAGCAGCAGGAAGGACTATTAAGCTTGAAGGCGTAACCGTGCAAACATGGCTGGATGAAATGGATAAACAAACCGGATGGAACAATGCATCCAATGAAGTGATATCCTATCAAAAAATTAATGATGCAGGTTATGTCAATGCCTGTTCATTTAGCGTGAGCGACAAAAAAATGGACTCGCTTAAAAATCGCCTCGACAATATTTTTGACCAGATTAAAAAGGATAACCTCAAATATTTATTTGTCGACGTCAGTAAAAACAGTGGTGGTAATTCAGCAGTAGGCAATGTGCTAATCGATTATTTTTATGATAAATCATACGGAACTTACCGCTGCGACTGGAAAAAGAGTGAAGATTATTTAAAGTTGCTTAAATCGTGGGGCGGCAATCCCGGCGATCAATACATCAATGCTGCCGATGGCGAAGTATTGCATTTTTCGTCGGATACGGTCGACGCAGCTGCCAATCCATATCGCTTTAAAGGAAAAGTATTTGTAATTGTGGGTAACGGTACTTTTTCGAGCGCGATTATGTTTGCCACGATGATAAAAGACAATCATATTGCTACCCTGGCGGGAAAAATTCCTGTGAACGGCCATCCGAACCACTTTGGCGAAATGTATAACACCAAGTTACCTAATACAAAGATAGACCTGCGTTTTGGCGTGAAAGAATGGATACGGCCAAGTGGCGAAAAAGCCGACAATAAACTAAGACCTGATATTTTAGTTGATCCAAATATGCCGCGGGAAGAATTGGTCAAAGCGGTGATAAAAAATTCAAAATAAAAAATGAGGTGTCATACTAAGGCCCTCGAAGTATGACACCTCTGTTCCTTGTTTCCTAGCTTATCGCTCTATCCAAATGTGTATAACCGCCGTCAACATGGATCAGCTGTCCGGTGGTATGGCTTGATTTTTCAGACAATAGAAATGCCACCATATTGGCTATCTCTTCGCAGGTAGTCATTCGTTGCTCCAAAGGTATTTTGGAAACAATGGATTTAAGTTTCTCGTCCGGGTCGGGCAAAGTTTTTATCCAGTTCGCATACAATGGCGTCCAGCATTCAGCTACAATAACCGCATTCACCCTTATGCCATAAGGCAGCAGTTCAACGGCCCATTCGCGTGTTAATGCGTTACGGCCACCATTTGATGCAGCATACGCTGAAGTATTCCCCTGACCGGTTTCTGCTGTTTTTGAACCAATATTAACTATTGCTCCTTTGCTTTTTTTCAACTCCGGCAGAGCATGATGCGCCAGCAGATAATAATGCACCAGGTTTTTATGCAGCGATGCCATAAACTGCTGATAATCTCCTTTTTCCAAACCCACTCCATCGTTTACCCCGGCATTATTCACGAGTCCGTCTATACGTCCGTATTTTTCGATGACCGCCTTAACTGCATTTTCGCATTGAACGGGATCCGTCAGCTCTGCTACTATCTGCGATGCTTTTCCTTCAAGATCATTCACCACTTTCAGGTTATCCTGTTCGCTACGGCCAATAATAACCGGGAAGGCGCCCTCTGACACTAATACCCTTACAATACCTTCGCCAATGCCTTTAGCCCCGCCGCTTACGATTATTATTTTATCCTTAAGTTGAAGATCCATTTTATTTTAGGTTTCGTACCTACGGCACGTAATTGGTTTGTTATTAATTATCCTACCAACATTTAGGCCCGATGGGCCGCTCTGGAGTTAATCAGTTAAATTATAAAATTCTATAGCGTTACCGCCGTAAAACATCTCCTGCTCCTTCTCAGAGAAGCGTGATGTATATATCTGCAATATTTCTAAGGCCCTGTTGTAGCCGCCCGCCAGTTTGCAAACTGGCCAGTCGGAGCCATAAATTACCCTGCTAATACTAAAGGCATTGAAAACTGTATCCAGGTATGGCATAAAATCATCCGTACGCCAGGAATACCAATCCGCTTCAGTAAGCATACCTGATACCTTGCAATACACATTCAGATGTTTCGACAAAGCCTCAATATCCCGTTTCCAGCCATTTATTTCTTTTGATTTGATATACGGTTTTGCCAAATGATCCACTACAAATTTTTGATCCGGAAATTCAGCGGCCAGTTGCGCAGCATATTTTAAATGCTTTGGGTAGATCAGAATATCGTAGGTGAAATTATATTTATTCAGTAACGAAATACCATTTTTAAAACTATCCCTGAGCATCAATTGATCATCCGGATCAGCTTGCAGCACATGGCGGAAACCCTTCATTTTGGGGTATCGCTCATGATAATATTTCAGCTTGTCTTCTACCTTTACCGATTGCAAATTCACCCATCCTACTACGCCTTTGATAAAGCTATGCTGCTCAGCCAGTTCAAGCATAAAGCGATTGTCCTCGTCCATGTGGCAGGTTTGCACCACTACCGTTCCGTCAATGTTATTCCTCTGTAGTATAGGCAGCAGATCATCGGGCAAAAAATCCCGCGCGATGACGGACATATCGCTATTGATCCAGTTGTCTCTTACCGGGTCAAATTTCCAGAAATGCTGATGTGCATCAATTCTTTGCATACGCTACCAATTTTTGCGTTGCTGTGCCCAAACCGTCAATTCCTAGTTCTACTACGTCACCTGGTTTCAGGTATACATTTGGTTTCATACCCAAACCTACGCCGGCAGGTGTTCCGGTCGAAATAATATCACCCGGCAAAAGAGTCATAAATTGGCTGGTATAGCTGATCAGGTGCGGAATGTTAAATATAAAGTTTGCTGTAGTACCGTCCTGCATGGTTTGCCCATTCAGTTTAAGCCACAGGCGGAGTTTATGCGGGTCTGCTATCTCGTCGGGTGTCGCCATAAATGGACCGATCGGCGCGAAGGTATCACAACCCTTCCCCTTGTCCCAGGTACCGCTACGTTCCAATTGAAACTCGCGCTCCGAAACATCATTATGCAATACATAACCTGCCACATAGTTCATTGCATCTGCCTCATCTACATAGCTTGCTTTTTTGCCAATTACCACTGCCAACTCCACTTCCCAGTCTGTTTTCACAGAGTTTTTCGGGATAACAATATTATCGTTCGGACCAACAATTGCCGTAGTCGATTTCATAAATATTACGGGTTCCGGCGGTGGGGTCGCGTTAGTTTCTCTGGCGTGATCGACATAATTTAACCCGATGCATACGATCTTGGACGGACGGCCAAGCGGGCAACCCAAACGCACATTATCACTCACTTCCGGGAGGTTGTTGTTTTTCACAAATGCAGCAAGGCGGTTTAAGCCGTCTGTCTCAAAAAATTTCTCATTATAGTCCTCGCCGAATGCCGACGTATCATATCGTTTATCATTAATCAGGACGCCTGTTTTCTCTTTACCGGCTTCGCCGAATCGGATTAATTTCATAAATAAAAGTAGTTATTTTATTGTCATTCTGAGTACAGACGCTATGCATAGCGTCTACATTATTTATTAGGTATTGATCTTTATAAAGCCGCCGTCAATAGGGTAATCGCAGCCTGTGATAAAGCCTGCTTCGTCTGAGCAGAGATATAGCGCCAATGCCCCTATTTCTTCCGGTTTACCCATACGGCCTATTGGTTGGCTTTTTGATAACTTTTCAAATATTTCCTGCTGGTTGTCCGGGTAATTTTTGGCAATAAAGCCATCTACAAACGGTGTATGCACACGCGCTGGTGAAATGCTGTTACAGCGGATATTATCATGCAGGTAATCTCGGGCTACTGACAGCGTCATGGCAAAAACGGCGCCCTTACTGGTTGAATAGGCAAACCTGTCTACCAATCCCACACTTGCTGCTATTGATGCGGTGTTCAAAATAACACCGCCCCCCTTAGCTTTCATTAATGGAATTGCCGCAAAAAGGCAGTTATATGCACCTTTCACATTCACATTCATCACACGGTCAAAGTCTGTTTCGCTGGTAGTAGCCGCTGCACCGATATGCGCGATACCTGCATTATTCACGAGGATATCGATCTGCCCAATTGAATTAAAAATATCCAAAACCTGCTGTTGCTTACTTACATCGCAAATGTGGTATGAAGCTTTACCGCCATTGCCTTGTATTTCGTTTACTGTATCAGATGCAGACTGCTCATCCAAATCGATAATATGTACCGAGGCTCCCTGTTTAGCAAAAAGCTCGGCAATAGCTTTACCTATACCACTACCGCCGCCTGTTATAACTGCTGATTTATTTTGTAATGAAAACATATTTTAATTTCGAAATTCGAAAGTTCGATTTCGGATTTATTCTATTACTATTTTAGTTTATTTTTTAGTTTTCTAATGTTCTTTATTTCATTCCGAAATCGTAATTCCGAAATCCGAAATCACAAAGACACTCCTCTTTTCCACGGAATAAAATCATCCTGCTCTAATTGAACTGATTTAGGTTGCTCTTCTCCATTTGCAACTTTTATCACATATTCCAGGATGCGCTCACCGACTTGTTTAATGGTTTCCGAGCCCTCGATGATCGTACCACAGTTAATGTCGATGATATCAGGCATCCGGTTATAGATAGTTGTATTGGTTGACAACTTGATTACGGGAGCGACAGGATTTCCGGTTGGTGTGCCCAGACCGGTGGTAAAAAGCACAATGTTTGCCCCTGAACCTACTTCGGCTGTGGTGCTTTCCACGTCGCTGCCGGGAGTGCATAAAAGATTGAGGCCGCATTTGGTTACTTTTTCAGGGTAATCCAACACAGCAGCAACCGGCGATGTGCCACCTTTTTTTGCCGCACCCGCAGACTTGATCGCATCTGTAATCAAACCATCCTTAATATTTCCTGGCGACGGATTAGCATAAAAGCCTGAACCATTCTGCTCTGCACGGGTATTATATGTGATCATCAGATCCATAAAGCGTTTGGCAGTATCTTCGTCCACACAGCGGTCGCTTAATTCCTGCTCTACCCCGCAAAGTTCAGGGAATTCGGATAAGATTACCGAACCACCTAATGAAACTAAAATATCTGACAAATAGCCTAACGCCGGGTTTGCTGATATACCTGAAAAACCGTCGGAACCTCCACATTCTAGGCCGATACACAATTTTGATAAAGGCGCCGGAGTGCGTTCCGCCTCGTTAGCTTCTATCAGAGCGGCAAAAGTCTGTTTAAGTGCATGCTGCAACAGATTACGCTCGGTACCCATTTTTTGCTGCTCCAGTATAACCAGTGGCTTTTTGAAGTTAGGATCCCGTTTTGCAATCTCCTCCTGCAATATACTAGCCTGTGCATGCTGGCAACCCAAACTCAATACAGTTGCGCCGGCAACGTTCGGGTGGGTTATATATCCGGCCAGTAGACCGCATAATGCCTGAGAATCCTGTTGCGTACCGCCACACCCCATATCATGTGTCAGGAATTTGATACCGTCGATATTTTTAAAGAACCGTTTATTACCCGCTGTTTCTTTACCCGACTGCATGTCTGCGCTCAATATTTCCTGCGTCGATTTTCCTGTCTGGTAAAGCTCCATCAATTGTTCCACCTCGCTCTCATAATTCTTTGTTTTTTTGTAGCCCAGTTTATCAACCAAAGCCTCACGCATCACCTGTATGTTGCGGTTTTCGCAAAACACGAGTGGAATAACGATCCAGTAATTAGCCGTCCCAACAGAGCCATCCGCACGATGATAGCCCCTAAATGTGCGACCTTCGAACTTAGAAGTATCCGGTTTATGCCAGTCCAGCTTTCGTTTCCCTAAATGAAACTCGCTTGAAGCATGATGTATACTTTCAGTAGATATTAATCCGCCCTGCGGGATGGGCCTTGTTGCCTTGCCTACCAGTACGCCATACATAAAAATAGAGTCGTCTGGTGCCAGATTATTTAAGGTAAATTTATGTTTGGCAGGAACCTTGTCTGCCAGGTTAAAACTCAGGCCCTCAAACTCTATGAGGGTTCCCTGGTCCAGGTCACGCAATGCAACCAGCACATTATCCTTTGGGTGTATGCGTAAGTAACTATGTTGTGTCATTATATTATTATCTAAACCGTTGATTAGGCCGATTGAATAATTATGCTGATTCAACCAATCAACTTAATCTAACTCAATCAACCAATCAACTAATTATAACTTAAAAATCCTATCCATCAATACCCATTTCTCGCCCGGTTTTGCATTTTTTAGTGGCTGCTGAAATTTCCACATCAGGGTTTCCCATTCCTGCACTTTAGTATTGCCATCGTCCATTGCGGCTTTGCGCTCAAAGCTGAAGTTATCATCCGTTTCCATTATCATAAACAAATGGTTATCGAAACGATAGATCTCCATATCCGTGATGCCGGAATCCGTAATACTTTTTTTTATCTCGGGCCATACCGACCTGTGGTATTCTTCATATTCTGCTATCAATGCCGCATCGTCCTTCAGGTCAAGCGTCAGGGTATATTTTTTCATTATTGTAGTGTTAGTTCAACCACCGGTATTTCGTAAGGCGGTTTATTTTTCGGCAATGTCAGTTCCAGATCATTCCCATTTGAAGCTGTATATTTTACTTCTGAATAGTCGTTTAAAAGCTGAGCATACTTCACTCCTTTATAACCTGCCAATACCAGCTTGCCATCCGTTGGGTAATTATACAAATGGATATACAACCGTTTAGTTTTAGGATTATAGGTTAGCTTGTCACCCGCAGGTGCTTTAAACTGTTCAGGTGCTAAAGTACAATCGTAAATGGCCCTATCATTCGCATGCATCCAATGAGACAGGCTATCCAGTGCATGAGTTGCACGGTAATCAAATTCTCCGCGCGCAGTAGGACCAACATTTAATATCAGGTTACCGCCATTGCTTACCGAGGTAATCAGTAAATCTAACAACTGACGGTGAGTTTTCCAGGTATTCTCATCGCGGTAATAGCCCCACGATCCGGAGAAAGTCTGACAGGTTTCAAATGTCTTACCATGATATTTTTCCAACTCCTCTGAACTCACCTGCTCAGGCGTTTCGAAATCTCCTCCATCACTGTAATCATAAAGACCAAGCCTGTTATTTACGATGATGCCAGGCTGTAATTGTCTTACCGTTTTCAACAGGTCTTTTGCTCCCCAATCATCTCCCCATTTACCATGTTTGTCGCCCTTGTTCCACGACCAATCCATCCATAATATATCAATCTTACCATACTTAGTCATCAATTCGGTAACCTGATTCTTCAGATACTCACGGTATTTATTCATATCGCGGCCTTTATTCAGACGATCATAATTAGCCTTGCTGGTATCCACTTGAACCAGGGGGTGAGCGTTATCCATAGTATAATCAGGATGGTGCCAGTCAAGTAGTGAATAATAAAAACCTACCTTCAATCCTTCGGCCCTGAAAGCGTCTACAAATTCTTTTACCAAGTCCCGTTTTGCTTTAGTATTAGTGGCTTTGTAGTTAGTGTATTTTGAATCGAACAGACAGAAACCTTCGTGGTGCTTGGTAGTCAGCACTGCATATCTCATCCCGGCAGCTTTTGCTTCGCGGGCCCATTTTTTTGGTTCGAAATGATCGGGATCAAACTGATTGAAGTATTTCTCATATTCTGCATTCGTCAGGTGCTCATTGTGCTTTACCCACTCGTGACGGGCAGCCTGCGAATACAACCCCCAATGGATGAACATACCGAACCGGGCGTCGGTCCACCATTTCATGCGTTGTTTCTTTTGTGCTTCGGTTTCGTTCCCGAGTTTTTTCTGCTGGGCAGAAGCGAATGATAGCGTAAAAGCTACCAATAAAACAGAGAGCAATGTTTTCTTTAACATAGTGATGTGTTGTTTAGTGACTAATAACCGGTTGAACTTCTTTAACTCTGATATTTCTTAACGCAAAATAGAAGATATATGCAAAACAAATGAGCGGCACAAGGTAGGCTACCCGTATATTGGTTTTATCAGATACTAATCCTAATGATAGCGGAATTACCGCACCACCCACAATACCCATGATTAGTAACGATGAACCTGTTTTGGTTTTGTCGCCGAGACCACGTATGCTTAACGAGAAAATGGTTGGGAACATAATCGACAGAAAGAATGGGATGGCCATAATTGCATATACCGATAAAGTACCATCAACAACGAAGGCAAGTATCAGAAGCGCACAATTCACAATACTATAGGTAATTAATATTTTAACAGGGGCAATATACCGCATCAGGAAAGTCCCAAAGAACCGTCCTATCATAAATCCCAGCAATGCACCAGCCAGTAGATCTGACGCATGTTTTTCGCCAATATTGCTGACATATTTTGAATACCTGATGAAAAAGCTAAGTAACCCCGCCTGAGACCCTACATAAAAGAAGATACCCAGTACGCCAAGCATCAGGTTTTTTTCTTTAAATATAGAGCCCCTTGTTCTTGTATCATCAGCCTCTGTATGTTCTTTAATATCTGGCAGATTTGTACGCCAGATGAGTATCGCCACCAGGAGCACGGACAACCCTATAATAATATATGGGATTTTTACTGCGTTCGATTCGTTTTGTAAATAATTGTTCAATTGCTGGGACGACATCGCAGTCTCCTGGGCAGAAGTCAAAGTTTTACCAGATAGTATAAATCTGCCTCCCACAAGTGCCGACAAAGTCGCGGCTAAACCATTAAATGACTGCGCAAAATTGATACGCTGGGTAGCGCCTTCCGGGTCACCCAAATTATTGATGTAAGGATTGGCTGCAGTTTCTAAAAATCCACAGCCGCTTGCTATAATAAACAGGGCAAAAAGGAAAAATCCATACATTCGGGTCGTAGCCGCAGGATAAAACAAAAATGCCCCTGTAGTAAACAAAAGCAATCCGAAGATGATACCTGCCTTATACCCATATTTATGCATAAACATCCCGGCGGGAAAAGCGACAACAAAATACGCTATATAAAATGCAGAATCTACAAACGCGGATTGTAGGTCGGACAATTGGCAGGCCTTTTTTAAGTGAGGTACCAGGATCGAATTAAGGTTAAGTGCAAATCCCCATAGGAAGAATAATGAAGTAATAAGTGCAACCGCGTAAATGCCGTTCTTTTTTGCCATGTGTTGTTTAAAAGGTTTTAATACGGTTGTTGCTTATCGCATCCCGCAGGTTTATATTGATTAATTGGTTTTTACAAAGGAATAAATATATCAGTTATAAATTTTTATTTTATTATCTATATATTAAGTTATTTTGGCATAATTTTTCTATTTCAAATATTTTTTATGTATTTTGGTATTAATTATAAACCAATCCCCTAATGAAACCCCAGTTATTGAAGATACCGCGGCAACCGCTATCCTCCTTTAGCGTAAGGCAGGATACTGTGCCCTATATCAATAATAAATGGCATTATCATATTGAGGCCGAACTGATCTATTTTAAAAAAGGGAACGGTACACAGTTCGTTGGCGATCACATCCAAAACTTTAATGATGGCGACCTTGTCCTGATCGGTCCGAACTTGCCGCATTACTGGCGTTTTGATACCATGTACTTTAAGAGTGACTGCGAAATACATGCAGATGTGACTGTAGCGCATTTCAGAGATGATTTTTGGGGTAATGAGTTTTTGAACCTGCCGGAAAATAAAGCCATACGCTCTGTTTTGGAGAAAGCAAAAAGAGGAATAAGCATTCAGGGAGAAACAAAAAAAGTTATAGCTGGCTTACTTGAGCAAATGCTTAGTGCGGAAGGCAGCCGCAGATTGATATTACTTATAGAGGCTTTAACACTCATTTCAGAAAGCCAGATAGTCCCCCTGGCATCTATTGGTTTTGATCACGATCACAAAGAGACGGAGAATGACCGCATTAACGCGATATATGAATTTACAATGGCCAATTTCAGACGGCATATCCCGACTGAAGAAATTGCAGCTATTGCCAATATCAGTCCGCATTCATTTTGCCGCTATTTCAAATCGCGTACCCGCAAAACTTATTCGCAGTTTATTAATGAGATAAAGGTTGGCCATATCTGCAAATTATTGATCGAGGATAAGATCAGTATTAAGCAGATCTGCTTTGAAAGCGGTTTTAGAAATTTCGCCAGCTTCCATAAATACTTTAAACAGGTAACTGGCAAAACTCCACTACAATATCAGAAGAAGTTTTTGGAGAAGAAAGAGAAAGCAGCTTAGTCTTTTACTTAATTCAATAGCTCCTTCTCTGGAATCAGGGGAGGCCGGAAGGGGTAAAATTTGCGCATGGTTTAACTATCCTAAAGTTTTACCCTCTCTGTAGAAGCTACGCTGGACATCTCTCCATAAGTTTAGGAAGAGTGCAGTTAAAAAATTAACTGTCCTGTATTTTATTCAAATAACTATCCAAGTAGCCCCTCGGCGAATTACCCATTACATTTTTAAATACACGGTTGAAGTTGGTGATGCTGGTAAAACCACATTTGTAAGCTACAACCGAAATACTTTCATGCTTACCTTCCATCAATTTTTTGCAGGCCTCGTTAACCCGCAAGCTATTCAGAAATGAAACGAAAGTATGCCTGGTATGCTTTTTAAAATATCGGCAGAATGCCTGCGGGGTCATGCAGGCTTCCAGGGCCACATCATCCAGTGTGATGGCTTCGCTGTAATGTTGTAAGATATAGTTATAGATATTGCTGATCCTGATGCCTTCGCTTTCGGTAATACCGTGCGAGATAGCCGATGAAGATAGTGGTTCGGGGCGCGGTGCTTTCCCTTGCAATACACCCAGCAATTGCAGAAAACAAATGATCTGTTCCGCTCCGCCGCTTTTGCGGACTTCGACCATTGCACGGGTTACCTTATCGGCATACTCACCCGGAATTTTAAAACCTTGCTGACTCTGCTGAATAAAGTCCCTTAGCGCTTTCATTTCCGGCAAGTTAAATAGTGAAGCTAAGCTGCCATTGGGATCAAAAAAAACAGTCAGTGTTTTAACTACTTTTTTATTATCAGAATGAAAATATTCAGGATTACTCTTAAATAGATGAGGCTGATCGGCGCCCAACAAATAAATCTCGCCCGATTTGAAAGTATGCATGTTATTACCGGCGATCAATGTGCCCTCTCCTGCCTGCACCCAGGTTATCTGTGCCTCTTTGTGCCTATGCAAATGCGGGTAAAAGTGTGGCAATTCATCCTGCTGAACAATTACACTTTTATCATGAGCTACCGGAATAGTGAATTGGAGTACTTTCATTGCCAATTAATGTACAAATATTAACATTCATTTTAATACCTTACATTAAACAGGGATAAAATATAATAAGTATCCGTATAAATTAATTATTTATCCAGCGTCTTCAGCCACTCTTTTATTACCTGTTCCATAGCGTCCTTTTTGGCCTGCACATCGTCCATACTCCGGAACATAGCTAAGCGACGGCCATCTGCATAAGTTCCTTCCAGCAGCCCCCAACTATTGTTTACCCTCGCTCCGCTGGGGAATACCAATCGCAGGCAATCTTTTTGAAACAGGTTAAATACGATCAGGTAACGTTTATATTCTTTGAGATTAAAAGGCTGCATTTCACCAGTGTAGAAAAAGGTCGGTGCATTCCATTTTATTTCCTCACCTATCTCCGGATCGGTATCCAAAATTAGTTCGCGTACTGCCTGGGCAACTTCTTTTAAAGGATAATCCAGCTTTGCCATGTAGGCATCTACTTTGTGAGGCTCTGATGGTTTGGTGGTAAGCTCGGTCGCGTTTGACATATTCAAAAGACTATATCATAAAGATAATTAATCCTTTGCGAACAAATTATCATACTCAAATGGGTATTTTATTCCGCATCCGGGAACCGTATTCTTATCTCTTTCTGGATTTTAACCAATTGCTCACGAAGGGTGGTAATAGTGGCAATTGTGGTCAATTTATCGGCGATACCCTCTTCAAAGCTGTTTTTTCCGAGTAACAACTTCCTGATTTTTAACTGTATTTCATCGGCTTCTTTTTTTAATTCGGCCAGTGATCTCATAATTCGGGTAAGGGTTTATCAAAAATGACAATATTAAAACGCAGAGAAAATTGATACTTTTCAACACCATGTTAAGTAGCAGAAAATCATCAAATAACATGGATTATCTAAAGTAACTACCGCAGAGTTTTCAACAAGGTTTTATAACTTAAGTTGAACCTATTAAACTGTTTATCAATTATTTGGCACAGAATATGCATTATATCTCATGATGCCCCGCAATAAATAATGGGGCATGGAGTGGCCTCCATAATAGAACGGATGCCCGATTAATATATCATTCAAAAAAATTAAGATTTATTAACCAAATGGCTACTACAATGAAACGAACGTTTACCCATCAGCCGATTATCCCACAAGGATATACGGGCCGCGATTTTAACAACTGGCAAAAGTATTTGCATGAGCAGCTTGACAAGCTCACTCGCCCTTACCTATACAAGAAATTTTTCCAGCGGGAGAATTAGTACCTGATTACCAAAACCTTAGTGCGCTACAATTCTTCTTGCAGAACTTTCCATACATTATTTGCTACTATTTTAGCGCCTTCGGCAGTTGGATGAATACCGTCGGCCTGGTTTAGTTTGGGATTGCCTCCTACTCCGGCTAGCAGGAAAGGCACCAGTGCAATTTTATTTTTCTCAGCCAGCGCCGGGAAAAGGTTTTTAAATGCGGTAATATAATCGCGCCCCATGCTTGGAGGCACCTGCATGCCGGCCAATATAATTTTGGCGTTGGGATATTTGGCTTGCACTTTGTCGATTATCGATTGCAGGTTTTTAGTAGTTTCTACAACGGGTATCCCGCGAAGACCGTCATTGGCACCTAATTCGAGTATAAAGACATTAACCTTCTGCTTTAGTATCCAGTCGATGCGTGCAAGGCCCCCGGCTGTTGTTTCACCACTTACACCTGCATTTACAACGGCATAAGGTAATTTGAGAGAGTCGATTTTATGCTGTATAACTCCCGGGAAAGCACTAGAGGGGTCATCCAGGCCGTATCCTGCGGTCAGACTATCGCCAAAAAACAAGATGTTTTTTTTGTCGGATGCAGTGATGGTTGTGTCTTTAGTTGCTGCTTGTCGCTGGGCATCAGTTGAGGCACTTTTGCCACCGCAAGCGGAAAGTAATAAGACAAGACATATACACGCAGCTATATTAACAAGTGCATCGGCACCCTTTTTCTCTTTTTGATTGATAAACATATTTCCGTTCCAATTAATACTTATACATCTCTTCTCAATATTTCCAGCGGAGGTTTATTGAGGATGCCCCGGCTATTAAACAAACCGATCAGGATGGTTAGTATGGCTATTCCCAAAAATAACAATAAAGCGGGCAGCATGTTGGCATTAAACGGAATTTCAAAGCTGTATTTTGCGAGTAACCAGCTACCCACCAGGGCAATTAGGATACCAGTTGCGGCAGATAATGCACCTAAAAAGAAATACTCGATGCCTGTGATGGCCAAAATCTGTTTTCGGCTGGCGCCCATGGTACGCAATAATACACTTTCCTGTATGCGCTGATACTTGCTGATCCGCACCGAAGCAATTAGTACTACTACGCCGGTTATAATGCTGAACATCGCCATAAAGCTGATGATGTCACCCAATTTATCCATCAGGTCATCTAACACGCTTAGTATAAAGCCCAGGTCAATCATGGACACATTCGGAAACTTCTTAACAACTTCCTGCTGGAACTTTGCAGATGCTGCCTTGGTCGGCACGTGCGTAAGTAACACATGAAATTGCGGTGCATCGTCTATTACACCTTTTGGGAAAACAACCAGGAAGTTGGTTTGCATCTTATTCCAGTTTACCACACGGATACTAGCTATTTTCGCGGCTATCTGCATACCCTGTACATTAAATACCAAATGATCGCCAACTTTCATGTGATTATGTTTTGCCCAGCGCTCCTCAACGGATATAGGGACTTCGGTATTTTTTGATGTGTGCCCTACCCAGTCGCCGTCAGTTAGCTTTTCTGTTGCGGTTAGGCTATCACGATACGTTACCCGGTACTCATTAGCAAAAACGTATTTGTTGAATTTAAGACTGGTATCTTTCTTTAGATCAGCTTCAGTTTTACCGTTGATCTTTTCCAGCCGGATGGTTACCACGGGTACTTGTTGAATCACGGGCAAATGATGTGTACGGGCTATATTGGCAACACCTTTTTCCTGGTTGTTCTGAATATCAAACAGGATCATATTTGCCTGATTGGCACTCGCTGAAAGCGCCACCTGCTTCACCAGCATACTCTGAATAAAAAACAGTGTACATATAAAAGCAGTGCTTAAACCGATGGACACGATAAGGATTACAGTCTGATTATTGGGCCGGTAGAGATTGGCAAAACCCTGTCGCCACAAATAACTCCAGGTGCTTTTGATGAATATCTTTACCAGGTACATCAACAGTTTAGCTATCAATGTCAGTATCAGGAATGCGACAAAAATGCCGATGGTGAAGAACACACTTGCCAACCAGTTATCCAGTTGGAAGTAGGTGAATGTCATAATGAACAAAACAATCAATAGATATACGAACCAACGTAGAGGATCGCGCAGCAGATTGAGGTTCTCGTATGAAATCCTTAAAGTGTTGAGAGGCGATATATTTCTGATAGCGATAAGAGGTAGCAAAGCAAATAATATGGAAATAATAACGCCTAACAGCACTCCCTGCGCAATAGCCATCCAGGAAATATCTGTTGAGATGGATATGGGGAGAAAATCCTTAAATACAAAAGGCATCAAATGCTGCACAACGCTCCCCAATACAGAACCAATAATTGAACCTAATAAGCCAATACCTGTAATCTGTATAAGATAAATAAGGAATGCTTCATAGGCTTTTACGCCAAGGCAACGCATAATGGCAATAGAAGCAATCTTTTCGCGAACATAAATATGAATGGCACTCGCTACTCCCACACATCCTAACAACAAGGCGATAAAACCAACCAACGATAAAAATCGTGTCAGATCACCAAAAGCGCGGCCGGTATTTTCTTTTTTGGTGTCGATTGTGTCATAATTCAATCCGGCCTTATCCAAACGCGGTTCCAGTTTTTTGGTAAGCTTGCCTATGTCAACTTTATGATCGTATTTATAATAGAAGTTGTAATTGATGCGGCTACCTTTCTCCAGCAATCCTGTCTGATCCAGGTATTGCATCGGGATGTAAACTATTGGCGCGATGCCTGAGGCTACATTGGTTTGCCCCGGTGCTTTATTCAGGGTTCCGGCTATCACAAAAGTAACATTACCCACCTTGATTGAGTCGTTCACCTTTACATTAAACTGCAGCATAAGCGTTTGATCTACCAGCGCCATTTTCCCATTCTTAAATGCAGTGCCGGCAATTACCGGCGTGGTTTCGAGGCTGCCGTAGTATGGAAATCCGCCTTGCAATGCCCGTATCTGTACTAATCTTGTCCCACCGCTTTTCGGGAAAAGTATCATGGAAGCAAAACTTTTCTCCCGTGAACGCCGGTCGCCTAAAGAATCGACCAGGTGTTGCATGGCTGGCTCAAGCGGCTTGTTGCCGTAAATCGCCAAATCAGATCCTATAAGTGTTGCCGCCTGGCTATCTACATCCTTTTTCAGATTAAAACCGAATGAATAAATAGCTACCAGCGCAGCGATACCAAAAATGATAGATGAAATAAATAGAAACAACCGCGACCGATTGCGGCGGCTGTCGCGCCAGGCCATTTCAAACAGCCAGGGGATACTAAGCTTGCGCTTATAATTTCCGGGAGTGCTATCCATAACCTGTTAAGCGTTTAAAGTGGTTTTATCATCAGAGATCAGTTTACCTCCTTTGATGCGGATAATACGCTGGGTTTTGGCAGCCAAATCAAGGTCGTGTGTAACAAGTACCAAAGTTGTGCCGGCTTCGAGGTTAAGGTCAAATATCAGTTTCACTACTTTTTCGCTGGTTTCGGCATCCAGATTGCCGGTCGGCTCATCGGCAAACAATATTTTAGGCTGATTACTAAACGCTCTTGCCAGCGATACCCTTTGCTGTTCCCCACCAGAAAGTTGTGCGGGATAATGGTGGCCACGGTCGGCCAGGCCTACTTTATCCAATAGGTCCAGTGAACGTGTCCTGATATTTTTTTCGCCACGAAGTTCCAGCGGAACCATTACATTTTCCAAGGCGGTCAAAGTTGGCAACAACTGGAAATTCTGAAATATAAATCCCACGTGCTGGTTGCGAACCTGAGCGCGCTGATCCTCGCTTAAATCACCCAGTTTAATACCATTTAGCTCAACTATACCGGTTGATGAACGGTCGAGCCCCGCGCAAAGGCCAAGCAGGGTTGTTTTCCCGCTACCTGACGGGCCGACAATGGCGTTTGTTGAGCCGGCAGTCACCGCGAAGTTGATATTATCGAGCACGGTAAGTGTTTTACCCGCACTATTATAGGTTTTACCAAGATTACTAATATTCAGAATAGTTTCCACTCGTAATAAATTTTTTATTGGATAAAGGACGATAGTAAATGTTACCGGTACTGTAATAAAAATAGGGTATCCACAGCATGATAAACTATGAATACCCTAATAAATGATTTTAAGATGAGAAATGTTTGGACCGCTGATTTGTATGATTAAAGGACTAGGTTGATTTTCCTTCAATTCTTTAAATCACTTATTCACTAAATCGCTCATTCACTCATTAAATTCCCATCGCTCTTAAATTCTTATAGCTGGTAGCTATGCTGGCGAATGCATCCTTCGGCATATCGTGCTCTACAAAGTAATGTTTAGCGCCTGCCTCTTTTACGTGCTCAAAAATGTGTTTGAATTTCACCACGCCTTCGCCCACAGGTTCAACTGTCTTGAAATCGCTGCTGATATCTTTCACGTGCAATAATGGGAAACGCCCCGGATGCGCTTTGAACAGTTCTACCGGATCAACGCCTGCTTTAGTTGCCCATGCCAAATCAAGTTCCATTTTTACAAGACCGGCATCACATTCAGACAATAACTCGTGGTAAGGCACTTTACCCTCTACAGTTTTAAACTCCATATCGTGGTTATGGTAACACAACTGGATATTTACTTTTTTACAGGCCTCACCGGTTTTATTTAATATCTCTCCGGCTTGTTTTATTTCGTCCAGCGTTCCGGTCGGGATGTTGGCACAAACGAGGTAAGAAAATTTACCCTCAGCAGCCTGATCAACCAACGCCTGCATGTCTTCTTTCAAATTAAGCATATGAGGTGGCAAGGTCATACCTGCTGGCAGCTTGGTTCCTGGAGGCAATTTGAATGGTGCCCCCAAAACGTGATGTGATCTCCATGAAAGTCCCAGGTCGCTGCACAGTGCAGCAAACTCTTTAGGCTTCATCCCATAATAGCCAGGCTTCTTACTGAAGGCAGATTCTATTTCCTTAAAACCGATGTCTGCAACTTTCTTCAGGTTGCCTTTTACATCGGCATCGATTACATTAAACAAAGTATATAATTGCAGCCCAAGCGGATGCCCACCGGCTGCAGATAAAAATGCGGAAGCCGCCTTTGGCAGCACCAATGCTCCGAGTGCAGCCGCACCCGTGCCCACAAGGAATTTTCTTCTGTTTAGCATGATTCTTAGGTTCTTATAATTTAGTTCTGAAAGATATAAAAATCATTGCGTCTTTTCAACACAATAGGGGTTTTATTTTTTCGACGATGTGATTCCCCTCTTGAGAGGGGCGGGGGTGTGTTCTTCAACAGGACAATCAAACTATTTAGCATGCGTAGAAACACACCCCTCCTACTTCACAATCATAGGCGCCCCTCTCAGGAGGGGATTTCCTTTCAAGTCACGTAAAAACACGTATGAATTACCGTGTTATCACTATCAGTTTTAAACTCACAGTTAACGAATTTTGATACGTTTTAAAGATTGAACGAACAAAAGAAAACAGCAGGAGAAATAGTTAGGGTCTAATCATCCTGTTTGTATTGGGTGGCGACCGTTGCCGATGGCAACGGTTCGGCTACTCATTAAAACAACAAAACCCATCAAGTACCATGAAAAAAGTAGTTTCATACTTCTACCAAAGCCTTTTTAAAATAAAACAGGCAAACAGATTGTTCGGAAAGAAGCAGAGCCAGGAAAAGTATACAACTACTGAGGAAGTACTTTTTGTTTAGCTCCTCATAGATCATCTGCCCGCGCCCGCTCGGGTAAATCTGGTTTAGTTGGTTACCGGAGGGCCGATGACATTGGTTGATAGTTTAGTTTAGTGGAATACAGCCGTTACGCGAGGTGATGGCTGTTTTTTTTTGACACGATTGAGGGATTATAATGATTTTCACGAGTTAACTATTGATTTTTCGCTTTGAGATATCTAAATTAACCACGGGGAAAAATATGTCGCTATGGGAAAATATGGGTAAAAAAATACATAGCGGACTAAACCTTCCAGCTCAGATGCCGTTTAATTTATAGCAACTGCCTGATTGGCAATGATTTTGATACATCAAAACCGTAAACCTAAATAAAGTCATATGAAAAAGCTAATTGCACGCCTTAAAGTGTACGCTGTAACAACTTTGGCGAAAAAGGTATTTAAGAAAGAAGCTAGTCAGGAAGTTACTCTTTTTGTTTAGTCGGCTAATTATCTATTAAGTTACTGCTGATTTTCCAACTTCTGATTTTTAGTTATAGCTAACTTTGGCTCAGCATTTACTTGAATTCAAGCTTTAAACTCATTTTAGAAATGAGAGCAAAATCATGCATTGAGCAGCAATTAGCTTTATGACGAGAAAAGAACAGTATAATATTTTATTTCAAAGGTTAATTACGCCAAGTAACGCGGTAATGAATAGGGCGTGTACTCAAAATGAAGAGTATTTCGACTTAGCGATTCATATCAGCGATAGTGGCATATCTGACAGCAAAGGTCAGATAGATGCACTTAATAAGACTCAAAGCGGGGATTACACCGACGGCCTTTGGGGAGAGGTATTAGGTTCGTCTCTCTATATCTATCCGAGCAATAATACAGTAGAAATAGGTGACGGAGATACAATATTACCAATCCAAGATTTTAAAGAGCTTCTGCAAGAATGGCTAGCATTCATTAGCTCCTAGATGGTTATCCATTTTACTGTACGTTACCAACTAATCACTGATCTCTAATCGCTAATCACTAACTCATATCCACTTCCCTACAAACTGGCTGAAGGCTTCTTTGTACTGATCGCCTACCGCTATCATCATCTTGCCTATTTGTACCGAGTTTTTGGTCATTGAGGTGACTTTATCCAAGGATACGATGAACGAACGATGCACACGCATAAATCGTTTAGCAGGCAGTTTTTCTTCCAAAGCCTTTAAACTGGTAAGTGATAATATCGCCTTATCCACATTTTTCAAATGCACCTTCACATAGTCCTTTAATCCTTCTATATATAAGATATCATCCAGGGCAATACGAACCAATTGATACTCCACTTTTAAAAACAAATAATCTTCATCAGCCCGTTCTTCTGCAATTGCTGCAGCAGGAGCTACGGTATTTGGGCGGTTTAGTAATTGGTGATAATTGAGTGCTTTTTGTGCCGCCCGAAGGAATTCTTCATAGTTAAAAGGTTTCAGCAGGTAATCCAGGGCATCAACTTTATACCCTTCCAATGCAAACTGGTTATAAGCTGTAGTGAAAACAACCCGCGGTGTTTCGGCTCCTTTCCCTAATACCCGGGCCAGTTCAATACCGTTCAGATCGGGCATTTGAATATCCAGGAATATCAGGTCGATCTTTTGCAGATGAATGGCCTTTAACGCATCTACAGCACCCGAATACCGCCCCACTAAATTTAAAAATGGTGTTTGTTCAACAAATTTGCAAACCAGGCCAAGTGCTAATGGTTCATCGTCAACTGCTATGCAATTCAGGGTCATGACAGATCGAGGATTAAGTGAATAGTATATTCGTTATTGGCATTCAATTCGTCTATCTCCAGCTTGTATTTTCCGGGATATAACAAATCGAGCCTGCGACGGGTATTTACCAACCCAATGCCGCTATTGGTATCCAGGCTAACGCTACTATCGTTGATGATCGAATTCTTTACGGTCAGGTCCAGCACACTGTCATTTTGCAAAATGACTATATCGATATGGCTGGGTTGGGTTGCACTCACGCCATGTTTAAAAGCATTTTCAACAAAGGGCAGAAATATCATTGGTGCAACCGGTTTATCGTTCAGTTTAGATGGTTCATCAAAGTTTATTTTAACTACATCAGTCAACCGCAATTTCATCAGGCTGATATAATCCTTCACAAAAGCCAGCTCCTGGCTCAGCATGGTATGCCCCTGCTGCGTGTCATACAACAAATAACGCATCATGCGCGATAACTGATGAATTGCCTTTCCAGCTACATCAGCGTCTACCTGCGTAAGTGCGTAAATATTATTCAGGGTATTGAAAAAGAAATGCGGATTGATTTGTGCCTTAAGAAATGATAATTCAGAAGTTACTTTGTCCTTCTCCAGTTCCTCACGTCCCTGTTTATCTTTTTGCCATTTCTGTATTGCTGTGACACTGGTACTTACACCTATAACCAGTGCAATAATAGCGATCATGGCCAGATCCCAACCATGATCCCTCCCTTTACGGTGCCTGGGCGGACCACTTTTATGAAAGGCCGCATCCATTAATTGATGAATATTCAGCCACTCATCTGCATAAATATTTATTACTACGATGGTCGCAGCAATGCTTATTACGATAAGGAAGTAAATGCCGGTATTATTTTTTAATAAGAATTGTGGTACCAGGATAAATGCATTAGAATAATAAGCTACCACCAATAAGCCTAAAATGAGACATTGTTTTATCCATAACTGATAAGGCACGACTATATTAAAGGTAAGCGGTTGAAAAAAGTATATCATACCAAATACGCCCCATATTAAAACATGGGTTAATATGGTTATCAGCCTGCTTTTAGACTTAGGGATTATCATTGATCAAGTTAAATTACAATCATTTATTTACAAATACATCATTCGATGCTACAATATTACCCATCAGCGTATTGCCCAACAATTTAAACCGCCCGGCAGCTATTTTTTGCCGACGAAGGGGAAAACACACTCTTTAAATAGCCATTTTCAGTATTCGCCGGTTAAAAATGAATCTTATAGGGAAAAAACAGGCATCCGTCTATATATAAATGCCACCTGTCTATTGCATTTTTTAGTATTCGGTTTATGAGATTGTTTTGGGCATTCACAAACGAAAAACATGAAGCTCAAACACATATTAACGGTATTAATTTTAGCCATTACAGCCCAGGTATATGCTCAATCCGGAAGGCCGGTTAGCGGTATAGTAAAAGACTCAACGGGGACAACCATTCCCGGAGCTACCATAAAGCTTTTAACAGGCAAGGATAGTACTATAGTTGCCACCGATATAAACGGGAAGTTCAATTTTCCGGCAGTTCCGGTTAACCAATTTAGCCTTGTGGTATTTTCAATGGGCTATCAGCCTATAAAACGTCGCTTTGCTTTAAATAACGACAAAACAATGGCGGAGCTAGCCCCTATCATACTAAAAAGCGACGCTATTGCATTGAAAGGGGTTACTATTTCTGATGTCAACGCGGTTAAGGTTAAGGAGGACACGGTAGAATATAATGCCGCAGCCTATAAAGTCCGCGAGGGCGCCGCTGTTGAAGATGTGATCAAGAAGCTGCCGGGTGTTGATGTGGATAAGGATGGTAATATTACAGCCCAGGGCAAAAGTGTTAGTAAAGTGCGCCTGAATGGTAAGGATTATATGGCCGGCGATGTAACCAGTCTAACTAAAAATTTACCGGCCGATTTGGTGCAAAACATACAGGTGGTGGATGACTACGGCGACCAGGCCAATATTACCGGCATAAAAACGGGCGATCCGCAAAAGGTATTAAACATTAACATCAGGCAGGATAAAAACTATGGTTATTTCGGACAGGCAACATTGGGCGGCGGCCGTGATGCTATTCCGCAAACTCATGGCGCAACAGATGATGATCGTTATATCGCTTCAACCAATGTTTTCAGTTTTAATGGGAACAGGCAAATAGCCGTATCAGGCAACCTGAACAATACCAATACCAACCTATTCAATTTTGGTGGTGGCGGAGGCCGGGGTGGACCGGGTGGACCTCCTCCGGGTTCGGGCAGTACTAATGGTATCACTACTGCCCGTTCATTCGGACTCAATTATCGCGACAACTGGGGTAAAAAGGTAACTGTATATGGCAGCTATAGTTTCTCGAATAATTCGGTGAATACTATTACCAATGCTATTCAGAACAACACATCCCTGGATAATCCTACAACCAATAATACAAACACTAACGAGACCGACGGTAAGCTAAACCATCGTTTTAATTTCAATATTGAATGGAAACCGGACACGATTAATTACTTCAAAATAACACCGTCATTCTCCTACGCGAGTATATTAACTAATGAAACTCAAAGCAGCGATCTGTTTGCTTCTGATACCAAAATAACGCAATCAAAATATGATTTGAACCTGATGAGCAACTCGACTGCGCCAAACTATGGGTTGAATGTATTATACAATCACCGCTTTAGCACCCGTGGGCGCAACTTCAGTGTTTTGTTAACATCAGGGTCGACTAAAAGCAGTCAATATCAAAACCCGGTTTATACATATCTGCCAGGCAGTCAAATAAACGCCCCTGCCGATCAAAGAATTACTACTGACAGCCGCACAGACAGTGTGGGCGCATCGATCTCTTATATGGAGCCATTGAGTAAGTTATCCTTCCTTGAATTTAATTATGGTTACCATTATGCCAATACCACTGCGGATAAAGCCACGGATACATTAGCTGACAATGGAGATATCAATCGTTACTCTTTATTGAGCAATGATTATAAATTTCAGTTCATCACCAACCGTTTTGGTTTGAACTATCGATTTATAGATAAGAAATACAATTATACTTTGGGTATCGCAGCTCAGCCGTCTTTATTACAAGGATCATCATTGGAAAGCGACCCAACGCATATTACAACCTTTAATTTCTCGCCTGTTGCACGGTTTGTGTACAACTTCTCGCGCAGCCAGGCACTAACCATTAACTATAACGGATCGAGCAATTCGCCAACTTATTCGGAGTTGCAGCCGGTTACTGATTACTCCAGTGCAAGTTATCCGGTACAGGGCAATCCCGATCTGAAGCCGGAATACAACAATACATTTAGCATCCGCTATAACAAATTCGATTTTGCGAGTGGCAATGTATTTTTCTCGAATGTGAATTTCACAACCGCTAATGATAAGATCGTTGCCACAACGGTTACTTACCCTAAAAATTATACTGACCCGCATTTAGCCGGCACTGTACTTACCAGGTATCAAAATGCCGACGGATATTACAATGCATCGGCCTTCTACTTTTTCGCAAAGCCATGGGAAAAACGTAAGTATACGCTCTTTATTAATGGCAATATCAGTTACACGAATAGTATTAGCTACCTGGGCAGCATTAGTGGCGATACGTCTAAGTTTGTGGAAACCGATCAGAAGAACGTCGCCAAGAACCTGGTGCTGACCCAGGGTGCACGTTTCAGGGTGGATATTACTGATGTGATCGACGCAATGGCTAATGCAAGCTATAGCATCAACCATTTAACAAACACAGTACCACAGGCCAACGTGAACAACAACTACAAGACTATCAACCTGGGAGTTAGCGGAAAAAATTATTTATGGAAAGATTGGACCGTGAGCTATGATTACACCAAGACCCTTTACGAGGGTTATACAGGTGCAACAAATCCAAATATTTTGAATGCATATGTAGAACGCCGCTTCCTGAAAGGGAATGTGGGTACTTTGCGCTTCGCAGTAAACGACATCTTTAATGAAAATACTGCCTACACATCCACCCAAAACGGCAGCTATATAAATCAAAGTAATGTAAACCGTTTGGGCAGATATTACATGCTCACATTCACATTGCGTTTGCAAAAATTTGCGGGCAAGTCGCCAATAGGCTCTGGTCCTGGTGGTCCAGGTTTCAGACCAGGCGGCGGGCCGGGCCCGGGTGGCCCTCCTCCTGGTGGCATGGATTAATTTGTACCCTGACAATACAAAAACAATTGATTAAACTAAATAACAACAAAATGAAGAAGATTACATTATTAGCAGCAACAATGGCATTGAGCACGGCTCTTTTTGCACAAACCAAATGGCAGGTAGATAAAGCGCACGCCAAGGTAGGATTTACTGTTACGCACCTGGCGCTTTCAGAAGTGGATGGCAGTTTTAAGAAGTTTGATGCAAGCATTATTTCATCAAAACCCGATTTCAGCGATGCTGTATTTGAATTGACCACAGATGTAGGTTCGGTTAGCACCGATAATGATATGCGCGATAATCATATTAAAAGCCCGGATTTTTTTGACGCCGCAAAATATCCGCAAATCACCTTTAAAAGTAAAAACATTACAAAACTGGATGATAAAAAATATAAACTAACCGGCGATCTTACCATGCATGGTATAACCAAACAGGTAAATCTTGACTTAACCCTGAACGGCGTAGGAAAAGACATGCGCAACCAAAAACCAATCGCCGGATTTAAGGTAACCGGTACCATTAACCGTAATGACTTTGGTGTGGGACATATGCCTGCGGCTATAGTAAGCGAAGATATTGAGATACGCGCCAACGGTGAGTTCGGGCAGATTTAGGTGTTGGTTGACTAAGTTGATTGGGTTAGATTGAGTTTAATACCAGCAAACATAATAAACTCAATCTAACTTAATCACCCACTTAACTAAATAAAAACCTCCCATCCTTGAGAAGATGGCAAGTTAGGGGTCATAAACATGTGGTTGATCTTGATTTAGTTGACGGCGTTCCGGAATGAGACCGGAGCGCTTTTTATTTCGGGAAGCCCTTGTGTAAAAAAAATGTTACATAGTTTCAAAACTATCATATTAGTTAAATCACGCTTCGATTCCACAGCATATAAACTTTTAGGAAACTTATTGGAATTAAAACTGCTAAAAAGGGACTTTATTGGCTTATTTTATAGCTTTTTACTTCCTCCAAAAACTATAAATAGCTAATTATCACCTAACAACTAAAATCATAGTCGATGTTTTTTGGCCGAAAAATGTTAACAACAACCGCGCATATGTGGAAAACTACATCCTGAATACCCTAACCAGCAAACAAACTTATCGTATACATTATTACTTAATTGTTAAAGGTAATTGTTCGCATGAAGAAAATTTTACTAATGTCGTTCGCAGGCGTTATATTTCTAGGTGCATGCAAGAAGTCAGGTGAAAACACCCCGTCACCTGCTACTCCGAGTACCCCCACCATTCCACCCGCCACCCAACCTGTCGCTGCACAGGCCGATACCATTCCTGACGGGGCAATGGTAAAGATCAAACTTCAACTTGATTCCTTATCTCTTGATGAAACTGTATTAGAATTTGAGCATCATGCTTCGGGCAATTTTTCAAATTCCAAGGATGCTATCTATTTCCCTGGTTTTGGCAAAGGCAGCTTATGCAGTGTCACGCGTGATGGGGTTGATTGCGCAATTCAAGTCGTATCTTTTACTCCGGGTGAAGTTATCCCCTTGAAAGTCACTGCACAGCATAGCGGAGTATACACTTTAAAAACCAGTTTTACTAAAAAGTTACCGCCAGGTAAGGGCCTATGGTTGAAAGATGCTTACCGTAAGGATTCGCTGAATATCAGGATATGGAATTATCGTTTCGATATTATTAAGTCGGACACCAGTTCTTACAGTGCCGGAAGATTTAGTATTGTAGTGCGGTAAACACACGGATTGTCGAACCCGGGATTCTCAGAATAAAACAATTTCGTTAATTCAAAGAGTCTACAGGTGAAAGCGCTCTGACACCTGGTCAATCGTATATTCTACATATTTTTTTGCACGGTCCATGTAATCCGGGGCATCTTCCAGCAATTCCTCCAATATAGATTTGCCGTTTTCTTTTTCTTTTGTTAGATAATAGATGCCATAACCAACAGCGGCGCCTATGGCCATGAATTTTAAAATACGCATAATATAGCAGTTAAACTTTAAATAAAGTTACAAAAATGCAACAAGGAATTACCTAACAAAAACATTTTACCAGGAAGTAAATTTAGTTGATCTCCTCATGTTCCAGTTGCTGGATCATTTGGTTATCGAAATCAAAACGAAGATCACTTTCTATCTTTTCACGGGTTGGACGTAAAAAAATGAAATAAGCAGACATTAAACCTGTAATGAGCAGAAAGAACACATTACCGCTAAGGATGTAAGCAATTACCGAAAACAGCGAAGGCCCCTGAATCAATGCAAAACGGGTAATGAGAACTGATTGATAACCTGAAAGTCTTTCCTGAAAGTCCTCTTTTTCGCGCAGCACATACTTTTGTTTCTTAAATATCAGATACCCACCAAAAAAACCTCCAAGTGCCAGTACCGGGGCAATAAATACAAACTGGTCGTCCATATTCATTACGCCAAAATACATTCTGGTTGTTTGAGCGAAAGCCACTATACCAAACAGCATTTGGAACGCCAGCATCGCTATATGTGTAAACGATAGCGTTTTTAACAGGCTATAGGGCGTATTTGATTTTAAGGTTCTGTTGTAGTCCATGGGTGTATTGTTATGTAACAACCCATTTTTACGAAAACCTGACGGTAAGGTTTCTATTTTTCGTCCAATTGCACCGTGCCGGATTTTTTATCCAGGCCGACGTTAATAACTGTCATGAAAAGTGAATTATCAAAGCGAAAAATATGCTGATAAGCATCTGAACCCTGAAAAATCAGGGTCATAGTTGAACGTTTAGCCTCGGTAAGAAATGAGTTAAGATCCTGTATGCGCAAAGTATGATAAATCACCTGCCTGGTAGTGTTGCCACCCATCAGCTGATTAGTTTGGCCCAGTGATACGGTCTCGGCTATCGCAGGATCTATCCTGTTGCTTCTGAACTGCTCATAACTTTTTCCATTAACCACTGTTTTGCCAATTGGCTTAAATCGCTTTGTTATGGTCAAATAATTATGCATTTGGTCAGAAGTCATAGCAGTAAGGCTCTGTAATTCTTCCAATGATAAGCTTTGCGCGCGGCACACCATACCTGCGAAAAGCAATACAATAACAAACAGATATCTTTTTATCATATCAGTTACAAACTAACCATCCCAAACTTTTTCATTCGCCTGGATGATAACTTCTTACAGCATGTTTCAGTACATCTGCTTTATAAAACAGAATATCCTTAAAATGCCCGTTAATATAGCCCTCAGCCTGATCAGTAAAATGCATAGATGACGGATCGAATGACTCGCCGCCTGTGATAATACTTTTAGCCTTCAGACGCGGACCAAATTCTACAGCCGCAATAAAACTATTGCCGCTGTAGCCATACCGTTTTTGCGTGTTTACGCTCTTGCTTTGATAGGATGGCAGCTGTCCAAACTGCGATCCCACCAATGCTACTGGCAAGCTGGGTAGTTTATCGTCAAATGTTATGCCATCTGCCGGTCTTTGATAGCGATTTATTTCGCCCCACTCTATTTTCCACGTTCCATAGCGTTTTTCGAGGGCTTTTAGCGACTCGCTAAAAATTTCCAATTGCTTCTGCGGACTTATTTTTTTGAGCATTTGCGCGAAACGCTCTGTCTGATAGGTAGATTCTTCCACAGTTTGCGCATGAGGCAACTCATCGATCATTCTTGTCCCCCACTCTACGGCAATAGTTGTGGCTACCGACTCTTCTGCTGAGCGGCGGTCCCAGTTCTTCATTATACCGATTGGCTCCGCAAGTGTTTCTTTGATTGAATCATTGGTGGATTCATAAGCATTAAACAATGGCGGCAGCACATCATCAAACATTGCCAGGTAATGATCGTAGCCTTTCGCGATCAATTCGTCGAGAGACACATTTTTGGCGTTGCTGAATAATCTGAGGGCGTTTACACCGCGATAGTTTTGTCCATCTGTTGCCATGTATGCCGGATACTTGTTTTTGTCCGGACTGCCTGATCCGGAGCAGGTATATGGTGTAGAGTTGCAATTCTCTATCCATCCTGTGGCAGGATCATAAACATGTACAATTTCGTTTAGCAAATGAGTTCCATGCCATTCGGTTGCCGAAGTAGTACCATCTACCGGCAAGGTCCAATCCAGTTTAGGATCACGTTTTGGCATAAAGTTGCCATTCCAGAATGCAATGTGGCCCTTATCATCAGCATATACAGTGTTATTACTGCCGTTGGACACAAGTTGCATGGCTTTTTTATATTCCTCAAAATTGCGGGACTTCGTAATCAGCCATGATTCAAGCAGGGCTTTATAAGACCGGTTGTTCGACCGCAATGCCAGCCATTTACCATTGCGACTGCCTAAAACCGGGCCATGGTAAGTGTAATACCCGGTTACGGTACGTTGTTCCGTTTTATCTCCGTTTTTGATTTTGATTGTTAGTTGCCGTGTTATAACAGGTTTTAGGCTACCATTATATTCGTAATACCATTTACCGTCTTTTTTAACCACTTTCTCGGCATACAAATCAGCCACATCGGCATTACTGGTCGTATGCATCCAGCCGCAATGCGGGTTAAAGCCCTGGTAAACAAAAAAGTTACCCCAGGTAGCGGCGCCATACACATTCAGGCCCTCGTCACTAACAACATGTACCTCATCTCTGAAATAAAAAGGCACATGCGGATTAATATACAACATAGCATGACCAGATACCGTACGGGATGGAGCCAAAGCAAATCCATTAGACCCTGTTTCCCTGTCGGTAATAATATCCTCTGTAGAATGCGAATTTGATATACTACCCAGGCCCTCCGGTCCATTGCCATAAAAACGGGCAGTTTCATTTATGTTGATGCCCCCTGTTTGTGTGGCAGAAACACTACCATCAGTAAACATTAAAGCATACCAGGGTTCGAAATGATGGAAAACTGCGGGTTTTACCTCAGGATGTTTGTATAGGTAATAATTTATGCCATCGGCAAATGCATTCATGAGTTTTTTAAACCATAACGGGCTTGCTTTGTAGTCCCTTATTGCTTCCGCGGTATCGGCAATTAGTTGTAATTGGATATCGGCATATAATTTACTATCACCCCCTATTTCAGATTGTTTGCCCAATTGATAGGCGTAGTTACGTTCTATTCCTTTGAAGTTTTCCTCGCTTTCGGCATACATTAATCCAAAAACAGCATCGGCATCTGTTTTTCCGTAGATGTGTGGTATCCCCCAATTATCGCGAACAATGGTTACTGCCTTTGCCCTAGCTTTAAACCGGATTATCTCCGCTTTCGTAAAGCACTGAGCATCAAATCCAAAAGACAAACAAAACAGAAGAGCCGTTAGTATTTTTTTCATTTTTTTAGACCGCAGTAACAAGCAAATATAAATTTACATCTAAAGCCTGTTTTTTTGACATAATTGGTTACAATTGTACCAATAACATTTATTTTTCATTATGGAATAAAATTTATGTTTACCTGAGCACAATTTTTATCCCAAACAATTGTTCATTAATATTGAAAAATATATCAATCTTTTGAAAACAAAACACTCAAACGATTGATATACAATGTATAAATAATTCAACCGGCTTAAAACAAAAAGCGGGCTCCATTTGATAAAACAAGATCGTAAACCGATCATATAAGAGCTTGGATCAATATTCAAATATTATCTGAGATTTAGTTGAATCAATATCATTGAGAGTGATATTGAGGTGCGTTCCGGGGTGAGATACGGAACGCATTTTTATTTTGGCGGCACCACCGCCCGCATTGAATAATATTCATAGCGATTAATACTTGTCGCCGGATCATTCTTAATCAGATCTTTCAACTGTTCCACAGTACTCACATCAATTACCCCTATGCCATAAACTTCTTTTGGATCCATTACCGGGCCAACACTACCACATGCCCCTTATTCATCAGGTCAGTCCAATATGCAACGTGTTGTAGCATAATCGCCCGCTCTTCCTCCGTCATATCCTGTGCAAAAGTTGGCCGGCATGGGTTTAGTTTTAGAAAATAATAAGGCATGACTTTTATAATTGATTACTATCAAAGATAACACTCTGCCCGGATGCCTGAAAAGTTAAAAAATGTTAATCATTTCTTAACTAAGTACAATGGAGGTATTTTTAGGCTTTCATAACAGTTCTCCTGTCCAGGAATGAAACCGGTGTTGTTTGAGGCGGCACCGGTTTTCGTTTATTCCAACTAAGCTATCGGTAAAAAATATTAATCATTTTTATCTGTATATTTTAATATCTATTTAATAGATAGATTTTGTATATATAATTTTTTTATTTTAGTTTTGACGCATAACCTTAATACATAAAATATGTACAACATCTATAAACCCGCTCTCGCCCTGTTACTTGTTATTTCAACATACGTACTACCACAGAGCGCCGTGGCCGATGTAATAACAGATTGGAACCTGATTACCGTAAAAGCAACTAAGACTGCTAAATACAATAGCAATTTAAGCAGCCGTATTGAAGCTATTGAAGCAATTGCTGTTTATGATGCTGTAAATTCGATCAAAAATATTGGTACACCTTATCATTTTTATGCACCTCCGGGCCATCCTGCATCAGCGCAGGCAGCATCGGCACAGGCTGCACATGATGTTTTGGTAAATTATTTTCCGGGTCAGAAAGCTCACATAGATTCGGCCCTGGCAATTAGTTTAGACCAGGTGACTGATGGCCCTGTTGATGCCGGCAAGGCTGTTGGCGCTGCATCTGCAACTGATATTATAGCCTTGCGCGTAAATGATGGGGCCGACCCTAATATGGGCTATCCCGGGCCAGCCAAACCCGGCGTTGGTGAATATCGCCCCACCCCAGCAGGATTTATTCCTGGCATTAACCAGCAATGGGGAAAGGTTAAGCCATTCCTTTTAAATTCAAGCACACAATTTCGGCCGGTAGCTCCGCCTGCGATCGGTTCAAATGAATTTAGAAAAGCCCTGGCATTAGTTGAAGAATTAGGCTCTTCAAGCAGCACAAAACGTACAGGTGATCAAACCCACATCGCTCAATTTTACAAACAGGATGCGGAGTTAACTGTAAACGAAGCAGCCCGGGCCCTGGCATTGCAACATAAAACATCGCTTGAAACAAATGCGCTTATTTTTGTATTAGCAGATATTGCAGAGGCAGATGCCCGTATTGCCGTTTGGGACGGTAAATACAATTATTTACTATGGCGGCCTGTTACCGCATTGAACGCCGACACTGATGGTAGTGTAAACAACAACTATACAAAGTGGAAGCCATTGTTAGAGACCCCACCTCATCCATCCTATCCTTGCGGGCACTGCGGTACCGTCACTGCGGGTTTTGAAGTTTTGAAAAAGTTCTTTGGCGATACTGACATCATCGAACTTCACACCACTACCCCGGGTGAACCTGCCAGAACTATTACTTCGCTGACGAATGGTGAAGAAGAAAATGGATGGAGCCGCGTTTATGGAGGTATTCATTACTCATTTGAAAAAGATGCCGCACAAAAACTTGGCGAAAAAGTTGCAGAATATGTTTTAAACAATGGCCCGCGAAAGAAATAATAAATGTTTATAACGATTAATCTTATAAATACGATATTTGATTGAAGACAAACAATTTATAGCCTTTTCCGTAAGAATAAAAAAGTGCCATTATAAACCTAAAAGTTATTTATGATTAAGTATGCTTTCGGGGAGAACGCATGTTATATAAAAATACTCTAATATGCTTAATCAACCTTTATCAAATATATTGAACAGAGAGGGTCAAACTAAAATCGATAAAAATCAATTATTTGATGAACTAAATAATACTTTCATCGATTACCCTAAAGATAAAACCCTGGTAGACCTCTTTTATGAGCAGGTAGACAAGACGCCAAACAATATTGCTCTGATTTTTGAAAACACAGAGCTCACCTATAGCGAACTAAATACAGTAAGCAATCAATTTGCTGATTATTTAAGCCAGACCTACTCCATTAAGCCAGACGAATTGGTTGGCATGATGCTGGACCGCAGCGAATGGATGATCATCGCTATACTTGGAATATTAAAGGCCGGCGGCGCCTATGTACCGATAGACCCTGATTATCCGCTTGACCGTATTAATTATATCAAGGATGACTGTGCATGCAGGGTGTTTGTTGATTATAATGAATTAGACCGTTTCAGGTCAGCAAAGCACAAATACAACACGCAGAATAAAAAAGGGGGGTTAACATCATCCAACCTTGTCTATTGCATTTACACATCAGGTTCAACCGGTAAACCCAAAGGCGTATTGGTTGAACACCGCAATGTGGTCAACCTGTTATGGTCGCAGAAAGAAGTGTATAAAATAACACCCGATGAACGTGTGCTGCAATTTTCCACCATCACATTTGACCCATCGGCCGAGCAAATATTTATTGCTTTTTTAACCGGCGCAGGTTTAGTTATTATAAATAAGCTTACGCTGCTGGATGTAAAGTCTTTTGAAAGATACATCATAGCTAAAAAGGTAAGTCACATACACGCGGTGCCGACCTATCTGGCAGAATTATCTATAGAGGATATGAGCCAGGTAAAACGTGTAATAACCGGAGGTGAGAGCTGCCTACCCGCACTTGCTGCAAAATGGAACAACCACTGTACTTTCATCAATGAATACGGGCCCACAGAAACCACTATTACCTCGGTTGAATATGTATTCGAAAAGAGCGGAAATCCCTATTCGTTTATACCAATAGGCCGCCCGGTAGCCAATACACAGATTTATATTCTCGCTGAAAACAAAGAACTAATTCCTTTTGGTGAAATTGGTGAAATTTACATAGGTGGAGACGGCGTAACAAGAGGGTATTTAAACCGGCCGGAACTGACCGCAGAAAGATTTATAGAAAACCCACATAAACCAGGCGACAGGATATACCGGACAGGCGATATGGGCCGTTGGCTGTCGGACGGCAATATTGAATACCTTGGCCGTATAGACGACCAGGTTAAAATACGTGGCTACCGTATTGAACTGGACGAGATATCGGCCATATTGGAAAAACATCCAAAAGTAACAGCAGCAGTAGCTGTAGCTCGCATAGTTAATGGGGATGATAAGGAATTAATAGCTTATACTGCAGGAACAGCTGAAATAGCTGAGCTAAATGAGTATTTGAAATTACAGCTCCCCTCATACATGATACCCGCTTATTATGTCAGCCTTGAAACACTACCATTAACCAGCAACGGCAAAATAGACAAGAAGGGGCTTCCACTGCCAACAGAACGCTATCACGAAAAACGGGCAGATTTTACGGAACCCGTTACCGAACTGGAAAAGACACTGGCCGCCATCTGGCAAAAAACACTTCATATTGAACAGATAGGCATTGATGATAATTTTTTCGACCTGGGTGGCACTTCATTAGCAGCAGTAAGAACTATAGGGCAGATTAACGCAGCAACGACATGCGGTTTAAACTCAACTGTTTTATATCAACAGCCTACCATCAGGAACCTGGCCCAAAAAATAGACACCAATAACACAAATGATGTAAACCCCATTATCCTACTAAAAGAAGGTACAGGGTCGCCTCTGTTTATATTTCCACCCTGGAGCAGCTATCCAACTATTTTCAATGAATTTGTTAACAGCTATAATGCTGACAACCCTTTATATGGTATAATTTATACCGAGGATCATGAAAATTTCCCTTATAAAAGTGTGCAGGAATATGTTAAGTTTATTGTAGGCCACATTAAAAAATTGCATCCCGAAGGCCCTTATAACTTAATAGGATACAGCCTTGGCGCAAGAACTATATTTGAAGTAGCCGTACAACTGCAGCAGGCTGGCGACAAATTGGATATGGTAGCTGCTATAAGCCATTTCCCTGCGTATCCTTCAAAGCGCTTATTCTTAAGCAGGAGGATACTTGATGAAATCAGGGTTTTCCAAAAAATAAAGCCAGGCTTAAAATTCAAATACCTATACCTGAGGTTACCGTATTTCATAAAATTAGTCATAAAAGGCAAACAAAATCTTCCGGAAATAGTACTTGAGGTAGAAACCCAAAACCGCATATATGAGATACATGATTTATATGAGACTGATCAAAAGTATAGCGGAGAACTGTTATTGATCTACGAACCTAGTCCGGACGGCGATGCATCAGAGTTCCAGAAGGTCCAAGTTTACCGGAATTCAATATTCAGAAAATTATGGAGCAAGTATATTGACGGGAACATTGTTGAAAAGATCGTTCAAACCAAGCATGTCGATTTCTTTAAACAGCCTGTGGTAAAAGAGGTAACCGGCATCATAGAATCCTACCTGGCCGACAAGAAATAAGGTTTATACTGACAATTAGAATATATCCGTCTGTACAAAGATGGATATATTTGCTGCATGGAACTTCACCTTTTTGATAAACAGGTTTACGCCGACCGAAGAAACACGCTAAAACATAATATTGAAAATGATGGCCTCATCCTTCTACTAGGAAATGAGGACAGCAGTATGAACTACAAAGACAATTGCTATCCCTTTCGCCAGGATAGTAGTTTCCTTTATTACTTCGGGTTGGATGTGCCTTCGCTTGCTGCTGTAATTGATACAGAAACAGGCGATGAGGTAGTATTCGGTAATGAATTAACAATAGATGATATTGTGTGGACGGGCACTTTACCTACTGTAAGCGAAATGGCCGGCATGGTTGGTGTTTCACAAACAAAGCCTTATAGTCAAATCATTCATTATGTGCATAAAGCAGTGATTGCTGGCAGAAAAGTGCATATTCTTCCCCCCTACCGACCCGAGAATAAAATAAAGCTGGCCGAATGGTTCAATACCAGTCTTGACGATGTTAAAGATTATGTATCAGTAAAATTGATTAAATCAGTGATCTCGCAGCGTGTAATAAAAACTCCGCTGGAAATTGCTGAGATGGAAAAGGCTGTTTCGATTAGCGTTGATATGATGTTGAATGTGATCAGGCATGCACGGCCAGGGATGAAGGAATATGAACTAGTGGCCAAAGCACATGAAACCGCTATCGCCAATAATTCACATTTAGGCTATCCTGCTATTATCACTACACACGGGCAGACCCTGCATACTCATTATTATGGCAATACCTTACAGGAAGGGCGCATGGTATTAAGCGACATCGGTGCAGAAAACGAAATGCATTATGGCGGAGACCTTACCCGGACTTTTCCGGTAGGGAAAAGCTTTACCAGCCGCCAGAAAGAATTGTATGAAATAGTGCTAAAGTCAATGGATCATGCCATCAGCATGCTGAAACCGGGAGTAGGGTATAAAGACATCCATCTGGCTGCCTGCCAGAAATTAGCAGAAGGCTTAAAGGAGGTGAACCTCATGAAGGGCGACCCGGCGGAGGCAGTAGCAGCAGGCGCACATGCTATGTTCTTCCAATGCGGGTTGGGCCACATGCTGGGCATGGATACCCACGATATGGAAGATTTGGGTGAGCCATTGGTTGGTTATACCGATACATTGAAAAAAGAGACGCAGCTATTCGGTTTAAAATCTTTGCGCTTAGGTCGCGAGCTGGAAGCCGGCTTTGTATTGACGGTTGAGCCAGGCATCTATATCATACCTGAATTGATCGATCGCTGGCAAGCTGAAAACAAATTTGCTGACTTCATCAATTACGACGTGCTCAACACCTATCGTGATTTTGGCGGTATCCGTATCGAGGATAATTTCCTGATCACTGATACCGGTTCCCATTTATTAGGGAAATATTTGCCTAAATCGTTAAAAGAAATTGAAGAATTGAAAGGCGAAAATTAAAAAGTGGCAAAATTTAAGATTTTGCCACTTTTTGTTTCGTTTAAAAATGTCAACTTAACAGAAAATAATCGTAAGCTCGATACACTTTGTCGACAATCAAAAAACATCTTGGCCGGGTCTAAAATATAGCGTAATAGTTACACTAAGCCACTTATTAACAAAAATATTTAACTTTTTCTTAACAAAAATGTGAACTTTTGTTACACTATATCGTATAACTAATCGTTAAATTTGTATTCTAAACACACACTACCTAATTTATAAAGCAAGAAAGGGGCGTTATTATGATACAGAGATCAGCATTCTACCCTGAACGTCAGTTCCATTTGTTAATTAATTTTAATGATGATGAGCGCAGTTTGGCAGTGTTGCCGGATGAAGCAGGTAAGTTTTTAGTAGTTGATCAGGGCAAAGTACTTGGAGAGCTCGGATTTGACAAACAACTGAACTGTGTATCATGCGACTGTGAGCTTGACGACATGATCATTAGCCAACTGCACAAAGGGATCAGAAATCACTATTCTTAATCAGCGGTAAACCCGGAAGAGCGGCAAAAGACATTTTACGGCATCAGCATTATTTATCGATAATACTGATGCTTTTTTTATGCGGTGTGAACTGAGACTTGTCTTGAAATAAACGCATTATCCGCTGCGGCAATCTGTTATATCTTGTTCATCAAAGGTCGATCGGGTTCAGGTTCGCCAGTGTTTTATTATAACCAGAAGGCCATACAGCGGATTAATGCGTTTGATGGGCTTGATTCAATTAATTAAAACAATCAGCTCTCAATAACCCAAATACGTAAGCTTGTTTCCGTTCGCTACAACAGCAGTAAAATAATTATTACAACTTTTGATACCTGCGTTTTAATATTAATTTTATGCATCACCCTATTATAAAACCTGCATGCATGAAAACAACCCTACCAGCTATTTTAGCTTTCCTTTTGTTTACTTCGGTTAATGTATTTGCTCAAACCGGCAAAGTTTATGATAATCTTAGCTTGCCAAGTAAAATTCTGAAAGGCGACCGCAAATACGCTGTCTATCTGCCGCCTGATTACGAAACTTCCCAAAGAAGCTACCCCGTACTCTACCTGTTACACGGATCAGGTGACGATCAGACCGGCTGGGTGCAATCTGGCGAGGTATTACATATCGCTGATAAGGCCATTAATGAAGGGAAAGCTACACCGATGATCATTATCATGCCTGATGGCAATACAGGCCGACGTGGGTATTTTAATGATCCCCGGGGCGACTGGAATTATGAGGATTTCTTTTTTAAAGAACTGGTGCCTTATGTAGAAAAGAAATACCGCATAAAAAATGATAAACGTTATCGTGCCATCGCCGGCTTATCAATGGGTGGCGGTGGCAGTTTTGTATATGCCCTGCACCACCCTGACTTGTTCTCATCGGCTTGCCCTTTGAGCGCATCGACCGGGCCCCTGACAGTTGATGACGCTAAAAAACAATTGATAAGACTTGATCCGAATATCGCCGATTCAACTGTAACCAATTACTATAACCGACACAGTGTTATGGCATTGGTTAATAATATACCCGACGATCAGAAAAAAGCTGTACGTTGGTATATTGACGACGGCGATGATGATTTTTTATATGAAGGCAACTGCCTTGTGCATATTGCCATGCGAAAAAAGGAAATCCCTCATGAATTCCGTGTTCGCGATGGCGGCCACACCTGGACCTACTGGCGGGAGTCGTTACCAGAGGTGCTGGCCTTTGTGTCGCAAGGGTTTCATCAATATTGACGGATAAGATTTACGAAGTTTTAAAAACTTCGTAAATCTTCTATTTCACAATTACAAGCTCACTATGAGTGAGTTCTTTTTCTCGTGTATTTTTATTCAGAAAACCTGGTTTAAGGCGCGATATCCAATAACGCTCGAAAGTTTTCACATGCTGCATTTGCCAGCCTTTGGCTTTTAAGCCATTGATGATATCAGTTTGGGCAAAAAGTAGATATGGCTTTACTGGCTGCGGGCCCGTACCATCTGTGTTGATGTTGGTTAGCGGCTGGTCGAGGTAAAACTCCATGGCAAAAGGCACATCACCGCTTTGGGCAACGGGTAATTTACCCGGGTTGTTTTTGTTGATGTAAAATGCTGCCTGGGTAAGCGCCTGGTAAGGTAATAGTGATGGATAAAATGCCAGGTTAAGATAAAGGTTCACAAAAAAAGAAACCAATAAAGTTTGGTAACCAATCCGCCAGAAAGTTTTATTGGTGATTTTTAACGGCAATACAAACCAGGCGACTAGTACTATCAAAAGTATAATGCCTATCAGCACATTGAATGCTTCAGGTTTGAAGAAATAGTTTAATGCAACAACCAAAACAAATAACAAGCCAGCAACGATAAATTGAGTAGTTCGCACTGCCATGATACTTTTTTCGGCACTTAGGCGGTAGAGGTATTGCGCTGTAATGATGGCAAAAAACGGGAATACAATATTCAGATAATGCGGCAATTGAAATTTGGATGCAGAAAATACCAGAAAAGTAAGCAACGAACCGCAGATGCAACACCATTCTTCATTTTGCACATTTTTAATTCCCTTGCGGATGAACTGAAAGACTGAAGCAAACAGCAAAAGCGACCAGGGCAAAAATGCCCACAAAGTAGTATGAACAAAGAAGGCTGGGTCACCGCTGCCTTTGATTGGCCCGGTATTAAAAAAGCGTCCAAACTGGCTGTCCCAAAAAAAGAAACGGATACCCGAAACTCCTGTGTGCCCGAATACGATCTTCTCGGGGTGCAGATCAAATTGCTCGTACAGGCAGTATAACTCTGGCAGAGTAAATAATATGGTCAGCACAATTGCTACCAACGAACGCCAGTGAAAAAGTTGTTTCCACTGTTTGGTAATAATCAGATGTCCGGCAATGGCCCCTCCTATTGGGATTAAGGCGAACATACCCTTGGTCATTATTGAGCAGGCAGCAAAAACGCATCCGGCCAGTAAATGCCAGAAGTTATTTTGATCATAGGCTTTATAAAAATGATAAACGGAAGCTATTACCAATCCCGTTAGGTAAGGCTCAGCCCGTACATCATAATTTGAAATCACAATATGCTGAGCCGTCAGTAGTATCAATGCCGACCAAAGCGCTACTTCTTTGTTGTACAGGATTTTGGCGAACACGTAGGTGTACCATACGCCCATCATCATAAAGAGTATTCCGGGTAACTTATAGGTCCAGGTAGTAATACCAAGCAGGTTGAACGAAAGGGCTGTTACCCAGAAAGGGAAATGGGGTTTATCCAGCCAGTCGGCACCCTGAGCATATAGATTGACATAATCATGTTTCAGCACCATCGTTTTTGCAATGGTGGCATATAAAGTACCATCGGGGCCGATGATTGTAATGAACAATCCGCTGAAATTTACAAAAACGGCTAAGGCGATGAAGATATAGAGCCATTTGAAATTGGTAGCGGTAGTTTGTTCGTTCACGGGGTAAAGGTAATATCGAATAATGAATTTTTTAATAATGATTGTTGAAGTAAACCATACTCATCAATCCATAAAAATATTACACACGTGCTTTATCTTGTTTGAAGTAAATTTCCCTAACTTCAAATCAAAAATCATCAACCATGCAACGTCGTAGTTTTTTATTGAATACTGCCGTAGCGGCAGGTGCATTTACCTTGTTTGGTAAAAGAAGCTTTGCTTCATCCGTTTTCGATGATCCTGTACAGTTTAAGTTGCTACGTGGTAATGTGGGCATGTTTGCCGAAAAAGGCGGCACCATTGCCTGGTTGAGCAACAAGGACGGCATTGCAGTAGTTGACGCCGAATTCCCTGAGCAGGCAACCCACCTGATAGCAAAACTAAAAGAGCAATCAGACAAGCCTTTTCAATGGCTCATCAATACGCACCATCATGGCGATCATACCAGCGGGAATATCTCATTCAAAGGTTTAGTGAAAAATGTTGCTGCACATGCCAATTCCCTGACTAACCAAAAAAACTCAGCCGTAGCACAGAAAAAAGAAGACCAGCAATTATACCCGGATACAACCTACACCGATTCGTGGAAAATAAAAGTAGGCGATGAAAGTATTAGAGCCTATTACTTCGGTCCTGGCCACACCAATGGCGACAGTATGATCCATTTTGAGCACGCCAACGTGGTGCACATGGGCGACCTGATGTTTAATCGCCGTTACCCGTTTATTGATCGCAGTGCCGGGGCATCTGTTAAAAATTGGCCGGTAACGCTTGAGCAAGCACAGAAAACATTTAGCAAGGATACCATTTTTGTTTTCGGGCATGCTTATGACCCGCTGAAAGTAACCGGTACGATGGAGGATTTGAAAGCGATGCAAAACTTCATGGAAAAACTGGCAGACTTTGTTCAAAGCGGTATCAAAGCCGGAAAGAGCAAAGAGGAGATATTGCAGGCAAAATCCATCCCAGGCGTAGCCGACTGGCAAGGTGACGGTATAGACCGTGGATTAACAGCAGCTTACGAGGAGTTTAGCGCATGAAGATAGTTTCGATTATCCTGCTTTTCTTTTTCCCGTTCTCGTCTCAAAAAGAACTGAACTCTACTACACTGCTGCAAAAAATGTATGCCAGATATCATGGCAGGTGGCATAGCAGTTTGTCATTCAATCAAACTACAGAACGGTACAAGAATGATAGTTTAGTAAAATCAGATACCTGGTACGAGCGTATTGCTTACCCGGATATGTTGCGCATTGATATTGGCAGTAAGGAAAGTGACCACGGAATAATCTTCAGGAAGGATTCGACCTATATTTTTAATAATAACAAAGTAACGCGGTCGCTCAAGAATGAAAATGAGCTGATCTTCTTTTTAGGCGGACTCTACTTTGTGCCGTTTGATGACGTACTGGCTCATTTTAAGGCTTTGCATTATGATCTTTCTAAATTTCATACCGCTACCTGGCAAGGCAAGCCAGTTTATGTGATCGGTGCTGACAAGGATGATGAAAAGGCAAACCAATTGTGGATTGATCAGCAAAGGCTGATTCCCTTGCGTTTTATAAAATATGAGGATAACAGCAAAGAAGAAGGGCTTTTTGAAGATCACATCGCACTAAAAAATGCATGGAGCGAAACCAAATGCAAGTTTTATGTAAATGATAAATTGCTGCAGGTAGAAACGTATCATGATGTGGCTGCAGGCGGCGAATTGGATAAAAGCATTTTTGATCCGGGGAGGATCGGGAAGTAACTCTTCACCATGTCATTGCGAGGCGCAAGGCGGACGGTGCGGGCCGCGCAACGAAGCAATCGCAGGCTATACAGAGCGATAATGCATGATTCGCGATTGCTTCTTCACCGCACAGGCCGTTCATCGCAATGACACAAAGGATAATTATTCGAAACGTATAAACATTTTATCTGACTTATTAAATTTAGCTATGTTCAAAAAACTGACCTGTCTCATCTGCCTGCTGCCTTTATTAGCGTCAGCGCAAACCAAACAATTTGTAATTCCTCTTTGGGAAAAAGGCGCCCCCGGTTTTGAAAAACTAAAAGATATGCCTGAGCAGGCAAAGGACTACTGGGTAAAGAACATCAATAATCCTACCCTCACCGTTTTTCTGCCGCCTAAGGACAAGGCTACCGGATCAGCTATTGTGGTTTGCCCGGGTGGCGGGCATAGGCTATTGGTTTTTAATGCTGAAGGCATTGAACCGGCCAAGTTCCTGAGTGATATGGGTGTGGCTGTATTTGTATTGAAGTACCGCCTGGGTCGCGACACCAACACACCATCTTATAAAATTGATGTTCACGGCAAAGAAGATGGCTGCCGGGCCATGCGATTAGTTAGGAGTCGTGCTGCGGAATTTGGGATCGATCCAAATAAAATCGGGTTAATGGGCTTTTCAGCCGGCGGAGAAATAGTAGACATGGTGGCATTTGAACCTGATACGCCACGCCGTGATGCAATAGATAATGCGAGTGCGAAGCCGAATTTCCTTGTTCAAATTTACCCGGGGCCGCTGTCTGTACCAGACGATATTCCGCAAGATTCTCCACCTGCATTTTTGCTGGCTGCCAATGATGATGCTTGTTGTTCACCATCTATAGTTAGGTTACTAAATGCCTATCGCAAAGCGAAAGTTCCGGTTGAGGTACACTTATATACCAAGGGTGATCATGGGTTTAATATGGGTAATCGGTCACGTTTAAAAACCATTAATACCTGGCCTCAGCGGCTGGCCGATTGGTTGTCTGATAATGGATACCTAAAGTCTACCGACCGACCGATGGAAGTGAAATAAGAGATTGGAAAGCTGAAAGGTTTGCTTAATGTTGCACAATGCTGACGCCTTGCAATTGAGTTGATCGCTATTTTTGCAAACGTATTTTGCTTAACTGCGTTAATAAAACAGGAGGATATCACCAGATGGCAAATTTCCAGGAAATAATAAATGCTGAAACACCGGTACTGATCGATTTCTCAGCTGAATGGTGCGGACCGTGTAAAATGATGCCGCCGATACTGAAAGACGTAAAAGATACTTTGGGCGATAAGATCACTATCATCAAAATAGATATCGACAAAAACCCGGCTGCAGCACAAGCTTATAAGATTAGCAGCGTACCTACCCTGATGATCTTCAAAAAAGGTGAAACCAAATGGCGTCAAAGCGGTGTAGTTCAGGCGGCGCAGTTGAAGCAGATAGCCGAGCAGTTTATATAAGGGGGCAAGGCGGACGGCGGTTAGCGCAAGGGGTAACTACACTTATAAACAAAAGTGTTCATCTATGCGAACAGAACTATCCCGGATTTTACAGCCTTTCTTACGCCACGGGCCTAGCGCCACGCCAATTACAAATAACTCAACCACCACTGGTCGTGGGTTTTCTTGTATTTGCTGAACCACCTGCATGGGAAATAAAGGGTAGTGATTATGACGATCCATAACCCGTAAACCCCTAATAAGGTTGTTCCAAAGCCTTGCGGCTGAAAAAGAATTGGCTGCCTGGGATTTATAATCTGACTTGAATTGTATCCCGACGCAAAGAAAATGATAACTGTAGAAAGCCTTACCAGGTACCAGTGACATACGTAATAGAAAAACGGCACGTTACCAAAAACGATCATGAAGTCGGTAACCTTGCTCTTAATATTTTCTGTTACTGACAAGATAACTAAAGCTGTACCCAACGTCATGCAGAGATAGAGCAATGAACATGGGTATTTGGTCACATTAAAGAAAGAGATGATACTAAGCGATGTTGTTTTTTGCGGTGCCCATGGGCTTGGATCTCCATAAATATTGAAGTACCTGAACACCAGGAAAAACGTAAGAGTTCCCAAACCTGCGTACAGTAATATCTTCCTTCTCCTGGCTACATCAAAACCTTTCTTGTATAACTGTCCGAAACCATAACCCATAAACATTACGCCTGCCCAGGGCAAAAGTGCATAGGCCACCAGCATTCCGCGATTGGGCCCGAAAGGAACAAAAGCGCCAAACCCTGCACCGGAGATCAGCATTTTACCGGCTACCGAATTATTAACAAAATCTACTTTGTCGATGTCAAATATATTGTGGCCAAGGAATATGATCACGCCAATGGCTACAATAACCTTAACCGGCACTTTTAGTATTACCATCAAGCCCAAAAGGATCATACTTCCACCTATGGCCCATATTACCTGTAATATCAATACATTATAAAACGGATTAAGCGTGATGGCTAATGTAATAATTGCGACTTCAACAAATAGCAACCAGAAACCGCGCCTGATCAGAAATATACCCAATTGATTCTCCGTTCTGCGCATACCAGCAAGATAAGCCGAGACACCACTCAAAAACACAAATGCGGGTGCGCAAAAATGGGTGATCCACCTTGTGAAGAACAAAATGGGCGTGGTCACCGCGAGGTCAGTCGGCTCAGGCGAGCCATGATAAAAATCCCTGATATGATCGATAGCCATAATGAGCATCACCGCACCTCTTAGTATGTCGATGGATTCGATACGATGCTTGGGCGCGGGCAAAGTAGTGGTTGTCATTGTGAAGGATTGATTATGATAGCGAATATAAAAAAAGATTCACTCAACCTAAGGTTTTGAGTATAAAATAGTTGCAGTTCATCTCCTTAAAGTTTTATAAATAACTCAGCCACCATTGATGATGTGTGCTTTTGTATTTGCCGTACCAGCGGCAAGGGAAATATAAAAGGAGTATTACCACCAGCCATACAACATAAACCCCCAAAAGATTAAACCCGAAGTCATCAGGCTGGAAATAATTTCTTCTGTGTGGGTTCACTATTTGACCATTGTTAAACCCTGACGTATAAAAAACAATGACATTGAGCGCTTTGATAAGGTACCAATGACATAAATAATAGAAGAAAGGCACATTACCATATACGATCAGGATACGAGTAAGCTTGTTAGATACATTTTCCGTTACCGACAATATAATAAGCGCCGGGCCTAATGTTATAGCCAGATATAAGAGCGAACACGGATACTTGGTAACATTAAAAAATGATATCACAGTTAAAGCCGTAGTTTTTTGAATCGACCATGGTGAAGGATCACCGTAAATGTTGAAATACCTGAAAACAAGAAAAAAAATGATCAGAAACAACCCCGAATACAAAAGTATTTTTCTTCTTTTAACCACATCAAATGTCTTTTTATACAGCTGTCCGAAAGCATAACCAATCAACATTACTCCCGTCCATGGCAAGAGCGCATAAGCCATTGCCAGGCCGTGGCCCTTCCCAAGCGGCCAAAAACCTGCCGGTCCGCGGCTTGTGGTTAAAAGTAACTTGCCTAAAAAAGTATCCGTAACTGCGTGGGTCTTGAAAACATCGGATATATTGTGTCCGAATAATATGATCGCGCCTATAATAGCAATTACCCGCCATGACGCCTTCAATGCTACAAGCACTCCTAAAATAACCATGCTTCCGCCAATGGCCCATATCACTTGTAATATAAGCACCGGGTAAAAAGGGTTTAAAGTTATTGCAAAGGTGATAACAATCAATTCAATCATGATCAGCCATAAGCCACGTTTAATTAGAAACAGGCTCAACTGGTTCTCCGTCCTGCGTGTCCCGGCGAGGTACGCAGACACACCGGTAAGTAAAACGAACGCCGGGGCACAAAAATGAGTAATAAAACGAGTAAAAAATAACAACGGCGTAGTTACCGCCAGGTCATTAGGTTCCGGGTGCCCGTAATGGAAAAAGTCCCTTACATGGTCTATTGCCATAATCAGCATCACTGCTCCCCTAAGTATATCGATGGATTCGATTCGGTATTTTTGCACTACCGCGGGGTTTGCATTCATTGTGCTGATTATTAGGGTTTAGCGAAGATATAAACATTTATCATTATCCAACAGAGAGTTAGTACTTCTAGCTTTTTAAAGTATATTTTAGACCCGTTTTAAACTTATTTAAAAAAAATTAGTCATAAATTAGTTATTGTGTTACTTTTACACATAGACCAATTAAACTAAAAAAACCATGATTAACAGGCGTGAATTCCTGAAAACCTCTGCCCTATTTTCGGCGGGAGTTTTAGTGGCCCCCAAGTTATTTGCTTATGATAAGAAATATATCGGGCTGCAATTATATACCGTTCGCGATGCGATGGGCAAAGATGTGGCCGGCACACTGGCGAAGGTAGCTGAATTGGGTTACACCTCAGTTGAAGCAAGCTACAGCGACGGGAAATACTACGGCGTTGAACCAAAGGCTTTTGCCGAGCTTCTGAAGAAGAATAACCTGATCATGCCAAGCAGCCATTACTTGCTGGGTGAGGCTATGAAAGGCAAAGGAACCATATTAGATGGATGGGATAAAGCAGCAGAAGATGCGGCATCTGTCGGCCAAAAATATATGGTTTGCGCATGGCTGGCACCCACTGAACGTGGTAATCTGGATCATTACAAAAAATTGGCTGAAGACTTTAATAAAGCAGGCGAAACCTGTAAAAAAGCAGGCGTACAATTCTGTTACCACAACCACGATTTTGAGTTTATACAGGAAAACGGGAAATACCCTTACGAGATCCTGTTAGACAACACCGATAAAAACCTGGTAAAAATGGAGATCGATCTTTACTGGTTGACCAAAGCTAACCAGGATCCTATTGCACTGATCGAAAAACATCCGGGCCGCTTCCCATTATGGCATGTGAAGGATATGGATAAGACCGAGAAAAAGATGTTTACTGAAGTAGGTAATGGTGTGATAGATTTTAAAAAGATATTTACAAAAGCTAATACTGCCGGACTGAAATACTTCTTTGTAGAGCAGGATGTTTGTCCGGGTAATCCTTTCGACAGCATTACACAAAGTATTGGCTATATAAAAAAGAACCTCGTATAAATCTAAATTGACTAAACTGATGTGAAGCCGGGCATTGAGGATGCCCGGCTTGTTTGTTTTATGGCCAAATGCTTTTGAGCGGGCTATAAGTCACACTGCTCATATCAAATCCACCTTTTGAACTTACAGCAAGATCAGTATAAGGCTTTTTCGGGAAGAAAATAGCTGTCATTACTATCGAGCCTTTATCAGCAAATAGCTCTACCGAAGCCACATCTACGATCAGTGTCACATCCGTGCCTGGGTCATTTGCAATCCGTTTGGAAACCATGCGTTTAGCGAAGTTTTTGTTGAAGTCAGAAACGCCGGCTTTGGTACGGTCGATATACCAGCTGTTTTCAGCAGCGTCAAACCCTATTATCAATTGCTCTCCGTCTTTATTAGACAAAGTGACCGAGAAGCTTTTCAATTGCTTTGATGAAAATTTCAATTCATATTGATTATCTGATCGTTTTATAAGTTTGGTTAGATTCCTCTCCCCTTTTACATTGAGACTTTTCAGATCGATCGTTGTTGTCCTTAAACTGTTTAATTCCTTAACCGGCTCCGACGTGACATAATAGTTATGATCGATGTTTACCAGCTTCAACTCGCGCGGAACAGTGTTAGCACTTCGCCAAACTTGGGTGGGAACTGTTGTCGCATATTCCCAGTTGCTCATCCATCCCAAAAACACATGCCGATTGCCGGTATTATGCCAGGTTACCCCTGCGTATTCATCAGTACCACTATCAATCCAACGGGTATCATTATTAAGTGGCCTAAAGGCATTTCCGTCAAAATTACCCACAAAATATTGTGTTGCTGAACCACTATTGGGTCCGCCGGGATTAATATTTACAATAAGTACCCACAGTTTCTTCCCATCGTTTGCCGTGATCTGGAATAGGTCCGGGCATTCCCATACACCGCCGTGCGCACCCAGATGTTCGCCGAATTCACTTTCTTTTTTCCACTCTTTCAGATTGGGGGATGAGTAAAAGGTTATTCTATCCCTTGTAGCCAGGGTCATTATCCATTTTTTTCCGGCCTCATACCAGTTTACATTCGGATCACGAAAATCAGATATACCCGGATTTTTTAGTACCGGGTTATGATCGTACTTGTGCCAGGTTTTGCCCTCGTCATTACTATACGCTATACTTTCATTTTCGGTATCGTTCTTGCCGTCCTTTTCTTTAGCCTGATCGTGATGTGTAAAAATAGCCACCAATGGCGGCTGACCGTTTTTGCCTAAGCCACTGGTGTTATTGTAATCGACTACCGCACTTCCGGAAAAAATCAAGCCCAAACTATCTGGATATAAAGCCACCGGTTGATTTTTCCAATGGATCATATCAGCACTTGTAGCGTGCCCCCAATGCATCGGTCCCCAAACAGTGGCTTTAGGGTAATATTGATAAAACAGATGATATGTCCCTTTATAAAACACCATCCCGTTCGGGTCGTTCATCCAATGTGCCGGCGGCGAAAAATGTATTTGCGGACGGTATTGCTCTTTGTAAGTTGACTTCTGGGCTATTGCAGCTGTCGAGACCAACAAACATATTATCAGAAAATTAGTCTTATTCATCATATTAATGTATAGTTAGGGTGCGTTCTATTTGCTCCAGTGACTTGCCTTTAGTCTCCGGCATCATGCGCCATACAAATATTAATTGAAACACCATCATCACTGTAAAGAACATGAAAGTGTGGCCGCCACCCAGTTTATCTGTGATGTACGGAAACGAAAATGCGATGATAGTCGCCATTACCCAATGGGTAAAACTGCCGAGCGTTTGCCCTTTTGCACGAACCTGGTTGGGGAATATTTCAGAAATAAACACCCAGATAACCGCTCCTTGAGAGAAGGCAAAAAAAGCGATGTAGAACATTAGCAAATAAGTCACATAGTTTCCGTCAACATGGCCGCCGTAAAAGGAGAAAGATACCAGTCCAAGTGTAACGATAAGCCCCAACGACCCTATGAACATTAACTTTTTGCGGCCAAGACTGTCGATAAACCAGATTGCCAGCATGGTAAATGCAAGATTAACTGCTCCTATTCCGGTTGTAGAAAGCAATGCAGCACTTTTGCCTAGCCCCGCCATAGTAAAAATTCGCGGCGCATAATAGATAATGGCATTGATGCCCGAAACCTGGTTAAAAAAGGCAAAAAGCACGGCTAACGTAGCCGGGAAACGATAGCGTTTATTAAATAGACTTTCAGCATTTACATCTTTTTCTTCCTCATTTTTTGCGGCGATAATGTTTGCCATGTCCTGCTCATACCCTTCGGGATTGATGAGCTGTAAAGTCTTCAGGGCCTCATCATTCTGTGACTTATGCAAGATGAGCCAGCGTGGGCTTTCGGGAACAAATCGTAATAATAACAGAAATATCAACGAAGGTATGGCCATAATACCCAGCATATAACGCCAAGGATCGGTGAATACCAAACCGATAAGATAGTTTGACAGATAAGATATCAGAATCCCCAACACGATATTGAATTGGAAGAGTATCACCAATCTGCCACGCGCAGATGCCGGTGCAATTTCAGAGATATAGATCGGTGCGATAACTGACGAAGCTCCTACGCCTAAACCACCGATAAAGCGGAGAAGAACAAACAAGTACCAGTTAGTGGCAACTGCAGTACCAAGTGCCCCGATTAGGAAGATAAAAGCAATAATGACTAACGACTGTTTTCTCCCGATGCTATCCGCTGGGATACGCCCGAAGAATGCGCCGGTCACGGTGCCGATCAATGCAATGGAAATAGTAAAACCGTGCTGCAGATCGCTTAGGTGCCAGTAACTTTGAATAGACTGCTCGGCGCCTGAAATAACAGCGGTATCAAAACCAAACAGGAAGCCGCCCAGGGCCATGATTATTGACCAGCCAATAACTTTTCGTTGAATCATAATACTAAGAGGTTTATAATTGAAGCTTTATCAAATATAACCTTTAAACGCTAATATGGCTCATTTGCGAAAAATAAAAGGTTGCGGAACTGCTTTTATACGATGGCCGCATAAGCTTTGGCTTTTGATCCGTTGGCTGAAGCCCAACGGCAATGAAGTATAAAAAGCAAAATATAAAATTCATTGCCGTCCTATTTATGGGGCGGATAGTAATATCGATGAAAAGTGGCTTTGGCCAAAATTCAGCGAGAATTATAAAACAAACCGCTCCAATTGCATATTGTACTAATAACTTAAATTATCAAGCCATGAAATATGCATTTATTATGGGTTCCAATTCGTTTATTGTGCCCGGTAATACCCTGGTTTACACAGATCACAACATCGATTTCCTGAGGATCAATTCTATATACCGGGACAGACCAGCGGGACAAGGTTCAACTGTATTAGATGTTGATCTTGACATAAAAGATTCAGACGGCACTGTAATTAAGATCAACAAGAATGAGCCTGCTCAAACAGGTAAGACTGACGTTGCAGTACGCAAGGACAGGCTGCATATCACCCGCGCCGATGGAACTACGATAATAGACGTTCATCAAATGGATGAAGATTCCGCTATGCGCCTGGAGCACAATATCGTTGCCGAGTTGGAGGCGCTTTCCCCCGATGTAGTCCTACGTGTGCGCGGTAATTTCATGGTCGACGACCTGCACCTGGAAATTGACAATGAAAAGCTATTTGTGAACGGTAATTCCTACGCCAACTCAACCCAAACGGGAAAGCTGAACTTACAGTTCCATCATGATAGTCTGATTATTTAATAGCTTATAGATAATAGTTCATAGTATAATCCAAGAACTATGAATTATTATCTATGAATTACAGACTTCCTCTTATACCAACCCATCACCAACCTAACCATCTGGTTATAGGTATTAAGACCCTGTGGTTGATTATTGGCCTTCAGGAAATCATCATAAAATATGCTGCTCAACACGCCAAGTTTGCTTTCGTAGGATAACCAAAACTGTCGCTCTGTTTTAAAGTCGTTTAGTACTTCCGGGGATATATTTTTGCGCAGTTCTTTGCGTGCCAAACTATCCTGTCGTCGCAAAGCAAACATAAACTCCTGTACAGCCACATAATAAGCTGAATATCGTAATAGGCGATCCTTTGACTGCGTACCGGCTATAAATCCACCGAAATTGGCTTCATCTTCGGGGCCAAAACCCATCTGATGCGACATTTCGTGACAGGCTACGAATGGTTTGATAAAAGCTGGCAGGTCATAATCCAATTGCGCCTCGGTAGTAAATGGATTATAATAGCCAGATGTACCCATATAATTCATCAGTGGCGTTAATAACGAGGGTTTTATATAAGGCTTGAAGGTGTGAAAATTATCTGATGTAGCCGAAAGCGAAAGGACAGCGTTAACTGCTGTAGTATAAATTGCTTTATTGTTTTGCTGAAAATCTGTAGTAGTTACTTTGCGACGACAGTTGTTCGCGCTATCAATCAACATGGCAGTAACCGATTTTAGATCTGCCGTAGTATAGCCGCTATCAGGCAGGTTGAATCTTTCGGCTGTTGAGGGGCGATAATAATTCATTCCCCAGAAAAGATAAAAGCATAACAAGAAAACCTGTACGCCGATGATGATTCCCAGCGTAAATATGCCGGCTACGCGCCATTGTTTTCGTATCAACAACCTGATCAGCTTTATGGCTGCATAAACTAAATAACCAATGATCAGGATATAAATAACATCTCCTACGCTAAAGGGAAAAAGATTAAATACAGGATGAAATATAAAGCAAACCGCCTGATAAAAGCCATTGGAGTAGTAACGCTCCACAAACTCTGGGTAACCGGCAATGAACATCAACAGGCATATTGCAAGGGTTAATATTGCAATTGTGATTAATCTCGATCTTACAGGTTGTTTCTTGAGCCCTTTAGCCATTAAGCAAATATAGCAGATAATAAAAAAGCCCCTTACGGGGCCTTCTCACATTATTTGAATGTTAAAATTATTTTATCTCAACAGGTACAGCCAGATTTTCCCAAAGCAATACCATGCTTTTACTGTTGATCTCAATTTTGAATTTTTCATTCATCGCGCTTGATTTCATTGGTTTAACGGTAGTCACCAATACATCTTTCGAAGCATCGTCGGTAGTTGAGCCATCCATGTTAATGCCCCACTGACCGGTTTTTGAATTGAAGATTATTTGCCATTCTTTTTCACCTGGTTTGGTGTACAGGCTGTATTTGCCCGCTTTTAAAGTTTTGCCGCCAATCTTGATATCTTTGCTGGTCTCAAATATAGTGGCTTCGTTGGCACCTGTACGCCAAACTTTGTCGTAAGGCACCAAACCACCCCAGATTTTTCTTCCTTTAACGGATGGACTGCTATAGTTTACTTTGATTTCTGAACCGGCAACAGTTCCGGTTGCGGTTGCGGCAGGGCTTGGTTTTTGAGCAAAAACCATAGTAGATGCGAAAAAGGCAATCGCGAACAGCGAGAGCGTCTTTAATTGGAATAGTTTTCTCATAGCAAATTTTCTTAATTGATTTGGTATAAAGTTATATTGAAATTTTGATTGGTAATATATGCCAAAATCACTATTGCATAAATCTCCGGAAAATCGCGCTTTAAATGACTTTGCAGTAACAAAACTAAATTCCGGTCAAATTGTTTACAAATCAAGTCACATTGCAATTAGGAATTGACCTTTGAAACATAAGGTTAAACAATTGTTGTGAGTTGGGCCCTTGCTTAAAATAGTGAGGGCTTTTGTTTTAGTATTCGCTTAGGTCTGTTAGATACATCCATTCTGCCGCGCAACCCACCAACACAATATGTCGTATTAATTAATAATTTCCCTATTGGATAATTAATTAATTTTTGCTAAATTCAGAACAACACTCATACCTGGTCACCTTGGATACCGATATCTTTAAATTACTTAAATCACAAGCAGTTGAAGTGTTTGGCTCTTTGCTTATCACTCGCGACTTTGCCTCTGCAAAGGGATTGCAGAATGATGCAGAACGTTTAGAAGATTACATAGTGGAAAACGAGCAGATCATTTCAATAGCCAACAAACAACTATCCGAATTGGAGCAAACGAAGGGGGTCTTTCGCCTTGGTTTATTTGACACGATTAATCCGCTGTAACACAACCAAGTGTTACTTTCATAACAGGTTTGTTACAATTACTCCAGTATAATACCATCCAAATGGCATAATCTTGGCAATTATATCCACATCGATACAGCTATGAAGCGGCTTGGGATGATAAATGAGATAATGTAGCCTGTGTTGGCGTTCTTTAAAGGGTTTTTATTTAATAAACGGGCTTTGTGTGATCATAGCTTGGGTATAATATTCCCGATATATCACCACTCGAATCCCGGTTCTAAATAAAAAACAACAGTCACCAATGTGGGGCATTATGTTCCCCGGTATGTGATGAATGTTGCCCTAACACGAAAAATCACTTATTTATACGAACCTTTAAACTATTTGTTACACCCAATCTAAATTGTTATGTCAAAACTTGTAATCATCGACGACGATCCGATCCATCACAAGATCGTGCAATTTATGCTGACCAAAAACGAGTTGGCTAAAGAAACAACTTATACTTTTGATGGCAGGCTTGTGCTGGATTACCTGGAAGAAAACAGGAGCAAGATTACTGCACTTCCTGATTTTATATTTCTTGACTTATATATGCCGGGGAATAGCGGATGGGACTTTCTGAACGGGTTTCAAAAAATTTACAAGACCCTTAAGAAGGAGATCCAGATATACGTTGTTTCGTCTTCAATTTTCCAGATGGATATTACCCGATCAAAAGGCTATCCTTTTGTAACAAATTATATTACCAAGCCAATGATGAAAAACGTTTTTGACGGCATCCGCGGCAGAAATTTAAAAATTACGGGCCCTCAGCTCAATTAACCAAAACCAAATATCACCAATTAAAAATTTTAAATGCTATTCCTCTGGAATGGCATTTTTTGTATTGGTCAAGTTACAGTTGTGCTTCCATTATTATCTTAAGCATAAACAATGTACTTTTGGGAAACCTGGTCTATCTTTCTATCTATCTAATACCAGTTGCTATCTGAATGGAAGACGCTTATAAACCTTATTTTATATTGTTGCTTGTACTGGCGCTTGTGGTTAATTTCGCGGGCATCGATCAAAGGTTTTTTACCGATGATCCGGGTCTGTATGCATCAATCTCTAAAAACTTATTGTACCATAAAAGTTTCTTCGACCTGTTTACTTATGATCAGAACTGGCTGGATAAACCGCATTTCCCGTTCTGGATGGTGTTGCTCAGTTTTAAGATATTCGGTGTATCTGTATGGGCATACCGGTTGCCGGCTTTGATCTTCTTCCTGATTAGCCTCCGGTATACATTCCTGTTCAGCAAAAAATATCATAACGAACAAATTGCCTGGCTCGCCACTATCATATTAGCCACATCGCAGCACATAATTATGTCAAATGCCGATACGCGGGCAGAGCCTTACCTAATGGCACTGGTAATTGGTAGTATTTATCATATAAGCCGCCTTGAGGAAGAATATAATTATAGGGATTTATTGCTTGGCGCGTTACTGACCGCTTTTGCCATTATGACCAAAGGCATATTTGTTATCGTAACTATTTATGGTGCATTGCTAGGGCAACTGTTCTTTAAAAGGAAAATTAAATCGGTATTCCAACGCAAATGGTTGTTTTTGGCGCTGCTCACTTTAATATTTACACTTCCCGAGTTTTACGCCCTGTATACACAATTTGATATGCATCCTGAAATAACGGTATTTTACAGGAAAGGCGTGTCTGGTATAAAATGGTTTTTATGGGACAGCCAGTTCGGACGCTTCGTAAATAACGGCCCTATTACCCAGAAAAAATCAGGAGATGTTATTTTTTACATACATACTCTTTTGTGGGCCTTTGCCCCCTGGTGTTTACTATTTTACTATGCTGTTTATAAAAACATCAGAAGAATAATATTCAAAAGGCAGCTTGCCGAATATTATGCAATCAGTGGCGGGTTATTACTGCTGGTATTATTTTCACTATCCAGGTTTCAATTGCCTTTTTATACCAATGCTATCTTCCCGCTCTTTGCAATTATTACAGCACCGTATTGCTTTAAACCATTAAGGCGTTTTGGAATAATTCTAAGACAGGCGAGCTTGTATCTTTATGCTGCTGCATTTATTTTGATCACGTTTGTTATCAATTATCTTGCAAAACCCGACAGTATATTATTTTTTATGATTGATTGTGCGATTCTTGCGGCAGGTTTGTTCATCATTGTACCCAGAATAAAAAAGCCACACCTAAGGGCATTTTTTATGGCCTGCATTGCGGTTCTGTTTGCTAATTTTTACCTCAATACTGTTTTTTATAACATAATGGCTGATTATAATGGACAAATAAAGGCTGCTAACTATGTAAACACTGATTCGTTTAATGGCTATCATGTTTATTCACTCAAATTCGAGAATAATATTTTCCAGTTCTATTCTAAAAGGCATATTGATTATATCCCATTGGATAGCTTTAAAAATTTCACCCCTCCTCCCCACTCCGTATTTTATGCCCGGAAGTTGTCTGTTGATGTTTTAAACCAGCAGCACACCCCTTTCAAAATTTTGAGTTCATTCCCTAATTATCCCCAGGAAAATATTCTTCCTAAATTTGTTGATGCCACTACGCGGGAAACTGTACTGGATAGTGTTTACCTGATTACCAAATAAATTACAGGTGGGAATGCAGAATTACTTCAATTTTAGGTAATAGCTTTATTTACTTGGAAGGTGTGACAAAACACCTGATTATTTTTTAGGTTTGGTAAATGAATTACATAATGCGGCTACTCATCCTGCTTAGTTTTATCTTGATTCTTTCGATTGTTAACGTCAGAGCGCAGGAGAATTACGAGATCCAAGTTTATGGATCAGAGACTGTAGAAAAAGGCCATACGATGGTTGAGCTGCACAGTAACTATACTATTGATGGTAGTAAAACAATTTCTGACGGCGAATTGCCCACAAATCATGTCTTTCATGAAACTATTGAGATCACACACGGATGGACAACCTGGTTCGAAACCGGGTTTTACATTTTTAACTCATTGGGTAGCGATGGACGCACAGCCTATGTAGGTTCGCATATCAGGCCCCGGGTTGCAGTACCCGAAAGCTGGCATTGGCCAGTTGGTGTAAGTCTTTCAACTGAATTTGGATTTCAAAAAGCTGCTTTTGATGCCAATACCTGTACGCTCGAGATACGGCCAATTATCGATAAAAAATGGGGTGGGTGGTATTTCTCATTCAACCCAACACTTGAGCAAAGTTTTGCCGGGCCTGATGCCAACCGGGGATTAATCTTCTCGCCTAATTTTAAGCAAAGCTATGATATTACCAAAGTTGTAGCATTAGGCATTGAGTATTATGGCTCTACCGGGCCTTTTTTCCATTACGATCCGATAAAAGATCAGGATCATCAATTGTTTCTGGCAACAGATCTGAGTTTTAATCCCAACTGGGAATTCAACGCGGGACTAGGTTGGGGGCTAACCAGTAGTGCCGACAAGGCCATCTTTAAAATGATTGTTGGCAGGCGGTTTTAATTATTTTACCTGGTATCTGTAAACTGTACGGCCAATATTGCCTTTGTCGTCAATGCCCTCTACCACCACACGATAAGTGCCCTGCCCGTCGGCATTATAATACTCAAACAGAGCTTTTCCGTCTTTATCAGTGACTAATTCCGGCTCCCACATTATTGTGCTGCGGAGGTCTGATTTGCTACTATTTAACTTAGTACCATATTTAGGCGAATAAAATTCGCGCGCAACGTAAAAACCATCAACGCGGAATGATAAATTTCCCAGTGTTCTTCCACCAACTGCATCTGCGGCTAGGTGTTTGCGGGATGTAATTACCAATACACCGGCACCGCCATTTACACCGTACATTGCCGCACTTGTGCCTTTCAAAAGTTCAACAGTTTCAACCTCAACAGGGCTGACATTATCTATTCCACCCTTTTCTAAGGGCAATGTATAGCCATCAATTACTACATACATTGGCTCAGCTACCTGATTCGTTCCATTGAACACCATATTACCCTGCAGATATGGAACTCCATTAACAAAATAAACACTACGAAGCAACCCATTTAACCCTTGCGATAAACTTGGCGCATTTCTGATCTGGTCGCCTTTTATTACCTGATCCGCATGGCCTGATCCACCTAAGTTGGAAGACTCATAAACCTTGTCCGATTCATTTAAAGCTTTCTTCGGCTTAATATCGCCTTTACCATTATACTTATAAGTTGTACTTTTTATCAGTCCGCTTTCCAGCTCAGGTTTTTTAGAATTCAAGTAAACGGTCATTGCTTTATTAGCGTCGGCTTGTAGAAATGGCTCTTTTTTTTCTTTTACAGCAGGTCTGGCCTTATCAGCATCAACGGTAAACACAGTAGTCTTTTTGGATTTTGTTGAGCCTGTTGCCTGCAGGATTAATGTGGTGCTATCTGCTATAGGCGGTAAATTGACAAACTTAAATCGACCATTATTATCTGTTTTGTCGCCAAGGCTATTCTTCATATCAGCAGTTAACAACATTACATCCATGTCCTTAACAGGCATATCAGCGATAGTTTTTGCAGTACCACTTATCTCTAATGCTTTTTCAGGAGCGTATAAAAATGCCGAATCGCGCTCACTCATCAATTTTTTCCAGGTAAAACGACGGTAGCCTTGCGTAAGCATCAAAGCATCCAGATCGGAAACCGTTTTATCGGTATTTTGTAGAAAATAATAGTTTGGTTGTTCTATATAGCCGCACAGTTGCGAGGTCAAAAGAAAACTAGTCAATATTGTTGTTTCGTTATCTTCGTCAACCGGCACCTGGTTTTCGTCTATCACTGCTACCGAAAAATGCCCTTCTGCAGCATTTCCTTTATCTTTTGCGGCCAGGCTGATCAAAACTTTTTCGCGTTTATCATAAGTGGTTTTGTTACTGCTTAAAGCAAGGTCAACCATGTCGGGATTTTTTATAAAAACCAGGCGTTCGCTCAACGGCTCGCCGCTTTGCGAGAACAAAGTTACCTGTACTGTCCCCGATGGGAATTGCGTATTAGGAATATCCATACTTAACCTGCGGCTGTCCAGTTTAGTGTTTACAGTATTTACAAATCCGCTCCCGTAAATAACCAGGCTGATGTCCTTATTTAAGTTCTCCTGAAAATATGCTTTGTTGCTATGTATTTCGATGGACAGTTTTCCCAGGGTGTCTTTTATTGCCAAAGCGATACCCTTATTTCGCACTGAAGGTAAATTAAATACCCCTTGTGAGCCATCGGCAAAGATTACTTTAGCCTTATAGGTTTTCGCCTCTTCGGGTTGAAGGTAAAATGACCCCATTCCTAAATGCGACGATGCAAAAGAAGCTACCTGGCCATTTGTATTATCAATTATTACTCCTTTAACATTTACTCCCAATCCATTTGCTCCGACTGCTTTAAAGGCCAATTTTGATAACATAGCGCCTATCAGCTCACCTCCTTCGGGGAAAAACTGCAGATCGTTATTGCCTTTTTGTTCTGATATATTAGACGCCATATGGGTATTCATAGCTGAACCAATAGCGATTGTTTTATCAAAAAAATACTCCGGTGCGTTTTGCATGTAATTGGTATATGCCCTAACACGGTAATTGCCTGCACTCAATGCAAAAGGTAATGGAAAATCGCCCCAACCTATGCCGTTAACTATTTGCAGCTTTATTGATTTGAAAATCACATTGGCCGGACTGATCAGGTCAACATGCAGAATCCCGCTCAGTTTCGAAAGATCATAATGCTCTCCCAAAGTAACATAGGCCTTAAAGCGCATAGTATCGCCCACTGCATAATAGGGTTTATCAAAATGCAGATATGCCTTTTCGATAACATGATTACCTGACAAACTTTTTAATCCCCCAACTGCGTTGTTGATCACTGAATTATTATCCTGGCAATAGGCCTGCAGGTTGCAGAATGCCGCAAGAAATACACAGACATATAGTATTTTTTTCATGGCAAAAAAAGAGTTGAATGTATTAATGCCCATTCACCCGCCTGGGTCATATAATAACCTCAGAGCAAAAAAATCAGTCGGATGAATATTATAATTGGTTATCTAAACTTATAACTAAATTTTTAATTTTAAAAGATTAATTAAAAATTTAGTTATTGGGGTAGCTGATTAAATTTCAGCAATTTAACACACTCTGTCAAATTAATTTTAACATAAATAAATAACCAAAAAGACCGCTCGAAAGCGGCCTTTATAAATACATAGTATGTGAAATAAACTCAATTCAATTTCTGAATAACAGGGCAGCTTTTTGCAGATTTTTCTCAGTGATCTGCTCCGGGCTATGAAATTGCTGTTCCACTAATTCCGTTGGAAACTCTATACTTCCCCCAGAAGTCTTTACAATTACACCTGAATCAAACTCAGTATGATTTTTATAGCTTCCAATTGCTGGATTATACTTTTCTAAACGGATCAATAGTTCTACAATAGCGTAGGTGGGCAAATTATTTTTGGGCATCGGCGGCAAAATTACATTAACAATTTAAGAAATAATTATTAAACTTATGTTAATAATTAACCTCAAATGAATGTAATCTTAAAAGTTCGGCTATCTTAAATTACTTACTGCCGCCACCATTATCATTGCCTGGTATATCATTATTATTATCGTCCTTATTCTTTTCCTTCTTGAACTCCATTTTACCAAACCTGTAGCTCAGGATGATGCCAAAGGAGCGGAACGGTATCTCCCGGATGCTGGTCTGAGTAAAATTAGCTCCGCTGGTAGTTGATTTCTGTCTAAGATAATTTGCAAACGGATCTGTAGTAGTTAAACCAATACTGGCTTTCTTGTTCCAGAATTGTTTGCGCACTGCCAGGTTATAAAATGCAAACACCGGCCTGTTGCCTTGTATAGTACGCTGTGAAGAGTTATAATTCACAAATGCTTCACCAATCAGGTCATGACCAAAATCATAGCTTGCATTCAGGTTGATGCGATACATAAAGCCGCTAACTGTTGGATTATTAGGGTTTGTAGTGATCCTGTTAGAGAACATCATGTTGGTGCGCAGGTTAAATTGCTTAGTTACCGGCAACGAGCCAAACAAGCTGATACCTTCAGTGGTTTCAGTACCGATGTTAGCACGTTGGTTCAAATAAACATTTGTGTAAACTGTACCATCAATAGTATAACTGTCGTAAAGGGTTGTGTACGATTGCAGGTCATCGCTATTAAAGCGATAAAAGGCGCCAATGTAGATATTAGCACCCTGGCTGAACGATTTATTATAACCAAACTCATAATTATGACCTATTTCCGGCTTTAAATTAGGATTACCTACACTAATATTATGAGGGTCGCTGATATTATAGAATGGATTCAGGCTTCCATAGTCCGGTCGCTGAATACGATAGGTATAACTCAATTTTAAAGATTGCGTCTCATCTAATTTATGAGTCAATGTTATTGACGGTATCAACTTATTATAAGAAGGTACTTGTTGCGCACCAGGGAAATTAGCTGATGTGGTTGTATATTCATCACGTAATCCCGCCATCCCATTAATAAAGCCATTAAATGCTGAGAAGGTGGTAGAGAAATAACCGGCGTATATCTTCCGGTCATAGCTAAAACCATAGGTTTGGTTAGCATTCGGCACCCAGTCAGCTCCGGAAAGTGTATCGGTAACTATCGAGTTATTAATATTTTCCAGTACTACCTTAGCTCCAGTTTCAATTTTAAAATCTTTACTTATTGGCTGAGAATAATCGATTGAGATATCTGTCTCGTGGTCCCGGCCAGGGTTATTGCTTTGTATTCCTGAAGCTGGTCTGACTACGTTCAGATAGTCCTGTTCCTGGAAAAAGTTGGAGAGGTTGTTCCCATAGCTTGAATTAAATAATATATCCAGTTCCTGCCCTTCTTTATTGAAGGACTTTTTATAATCAACGCTATAATCAAAATATCTTCCTCTAAAGCGGCTATTAGCATTGCGCAAACTCAATGTATCAGCGTAAATATTATTTGTCAGTGGGTCTGTTTGTTTTAAATCCTGATTGGTTGGGCCGTCGCTATGGTTCTTAAAATAATTGTATCCAAACGAAACGGTAAGTGCATCCTTCTTAGTAATATCCCAATTAAAGCTAATGCCCGAATGAAAGCCCCCGCGTGTAAAAGCGTTGTTACCCTTTTGATGTAAATTGGTTAATGTATCCCTTGTTTTATTGTATGATAAGCTATTATTGGTATTAGTAGTAGTACTGTTGATCTGCTCACCTCCGCCAAAAAATGCGTTCATGCCAAAATTACCTTTACGCGCGTTCAAGTTGAAATTACCATTCTCGCGGCGTGTACCTGCTGAAAGATTAAAGTTGCCGTTTACACCTTGTATTTTGCTATCCTTTAAAACGATATTAATAATACCACCGGTCCCATTTGCATCGTACTTAGCACCCGGACTGGTGATCACCTCGATGGCCTTAATCTGAGTAGATGGGATGGATTGCAATGCGTCGGCCAAACTGGCGCCAAATATACTTGACGGTTTGCCATTGATCAGGAAACGTATGTTGGAGTTGCCCTGCAATTGCACATTACCGTCAATATCAACCGTAACCTGAGGGACTTTTTGTAACACATCTGCCGCAGTTCCGCTTTGCGAAGTAAGGTCGTTAGCGACGTTAAAAACCATCTTATCAATCTTGTTCTGTACAACGGGCGCCTTTTCTACAATATCGACAGCTTTTAACTGGGTTTGAGCAGGATCTATAGCTATTGTGCCTAGTGCGATATTTGGCGTAGCGCCATTAATGCTCAGCTGGTCAATTATTTTCTTTTTGTATCCGATAAAATCAACTGATATACTGTAATCGCCAGGATTTAGATTAGTAATGGTAAAATTGCCTTTAGGGTCAGTTACTACTCCATTTATCGGGCTTGTGGTCCCAGCCTTAAAAACGCTGACGGTAGCATAATCAACAGGTTGCCTTGTAACCGCATCAATCACTTTACCACTTATACGGCCCTTGGGATCGTTTAATGGCTGGGCATTGATGATAGTTGAGAAACAAAGAAAAACTAATAAAACAATAATAATATTTCGCATAATCTGGTTATCACTGATCTTTAAAATCGGGCGAAAATGGTCAGAAATTTTGGATTAAATCTGATGGACAGCTAATTGTAGTGTGATTTTTACACAAATTATAACTCATGATTAAAAACGCTCACTCAACAAGCAACAATTAACTGTTTATCAAATAGTTAATAACAAACAGGCGCTTATACTGGTTTGTAACAATACTATTAGAAAGGCTATTCTGGAAGTTAATTCAGAATATAAGCACCAACGTGCCGGCTATAATCAGCAGTGCCCCGGAAGCTGATTTTAATGTGATAGGATCTTTAAGAAATATAGCCGATAATATAATAGCCAAAGCCACACTGAGTTTATCGACAGGTGCAACCTGCGATACATTACCCACTTGCAGGGCTTTAAAATAAAATATCCACGATAGGCCCGTTGCGCAACCGGACAGTACAAGAAAAGCCCAGTTTGTTTTGTTAAGCGCGCCCATGTTTTCGGCGCTGCCTTTATATAAAACTATCGCCCATGCAATAATCAATATAATGACGGTGCGTATGGCAGTAGCCAAATCGCTATCAACCCCTTTTATACCAATTTTTGCAAATATTGCGGTCAATGCAGCAAAAGCTGCCGAAAGTAAAGCATATATCCACCACATAGTTTGTTTTGATTAGTGAATGACTGAATTAGTGAATGAGTGAGTTGTTGAATGGCTAAATTGTTGATTAAATAAAAGGTTGACAATTACACCCAATACAGCTGCTTCAACAAATCTACATCCACATCCTGTACAAATTCTATGGCTACCAAATGTATCCAGATTTGAGTTTGTATTTTTATAAAAATTAACCTGATGAAAATATTGATCATTGAAGACGAGAAAGGGCTGCGCGAAAGTATTGAGGAGTACTTTACAGAAGCGGGCAATATTTGCGAAACCGCATCAAGTTACCAGGAAGCGATGGCCAAAGTGAACATTTACAGTTACGATTGTATTTTGCTGGATATTACATTACCGGGCGGCAGTGGCATAGAAATTTTAAAATACCTTAAGAAAAATAATAATACCGATGGCGTATTGATCATTTCAGCAAAAAACTCCCTGGATGACCGTTTGGAAGGCCTCGACCTGGGGGCTGATGATTACCTGGTAAAACCTTTTCACTTATCTGAGCTTCGCGCACGTGTAACAGCCATCATACGCCGGAAAACTTTCAACGGGAATAATCAACTCATATTCAACGAGGTCAATATTGATCTGCAGGCAAAAACCGTGAAAGTGAATGATCAATCAGTTAAACTGACACGCAAGGAATATGCATTGTTATTATACTTCCTTGCCAACAAAGGAAAGGTGGTTTCAAAAAACGCTATAGCTGAGCATCTTTGGGGTGACGGTATGGATCTCGCCAACAACTTTGATTTCATCTACTCTCACATCAAAAACCTTCGTAAAAAATTAATTGAGGCAGGCAGTAATGACTATATCCAGGCCGCTTATGGCATGGGCTATAAGTTTACTAGTTAATGAAACTCATTACACGATACAACCGGGTTAACCTGCTCACTACCATTGTGGTGATGCTGATAACAGGCTTTATTTACTACCAGGCAATTAGTTTGATATTGATCAAACAACTGGAAAAGAACCTGCAGGTTGAAGAAGATGAAATATTTGAATATGTGGACCTGAACCACCACCTGCCGCAGGTTTTTAAATCAAATGATCAGCAGATCACGTTCACAGAAGCCAAACCGGAATCGGTAAAACGCGAATTCATCAATACGGTTTACCACAATTTCGACAATCCTAAATATGCAAAAAGGCATCCGCATCGTGATAATGACGAATATGAAACAGGGCGGGGACTGATCACCTCGGTTACCGTCGGCGACAAATATTATAAGATATTGATAGTTGTATCTACGGTAGAAGCTGAAGACCTTATACAAATCATTTTTGGCATCACTGCCGGGGTTATCCTTCTGCTCTTTATCACACTGTATGTTACTAACAGACTGCTGCTTAACCGACTTTGGCAGCCGTTTTACGATCTTCTAAAAGAACTCCGCCTTTTTAACATTACCGATAATAAGGATATTCCGCTTGAGAAAACCAGGATAGATGAGTTTGAAGAGTTGAACCAGGCAATTATCAGCATGTCGACCCGGGTTAAAACCGATTATAAGGAGCTAAAGACTTTCACCGAAAATGCCTCACATGAGCTGCTCACCCCCATTGCCGTTATTAACTCCAAACTGGACACATTGATACAAACCGATAGTTTCACCTTACATCAAAGTAAATTATTGAGCGATTTGTACAGCGGTGTTTCCAGGCTTACCCGGTTAAATCAGTCGTTATTATTATTGGTAAAAATTGAAAACCGCTTAATGGAAAGTAATGAGCATATTGATCTGAAACTGCATATCGAAGATATGCTCATTCAATTCGAAGAAATATTTCTCGACAAAGAACTAAAAGTGAGTACCGACCTGGGCGAAAAAGAGCTTATCACCAGTACCTACCTGGTGGATATTTTATTGAATAACCTGTTGGGAAATGCCATAAGGCATAATCGTGCAGGTGGGGAGATCAGAATAAAACTAACTGATTCTTTATTAGTTATTCAAAATACGGGATCAACAGATGCATTGAAAAACGACGAGATATTTACTCGTTTTCATAAGTCGAGCGAGTCTGAAGGCAGCGGGCTTGGCCTTACCATATCAAGGCAAATTTGTGAGAATTTAAACTTTACGTTAAATTACAGTTATCAGGTACCTTATCACACTTTTACAGTCAATTTTTGACGATTACGTCCCAAATTTATACAGAATTAAATTTTTACTTTAGCAAAACTAACACAATCACATTACCTGTTAAATGAAGTGGTTTCTTTGTATTCTCCTGTTCATTTCTTTCTGTTCAGCTTCACTGGCACAAACGCATTCATTGGACCATTATATCGAGCTCGCTCAAAAAAATAGTCCTCTTTTAAAGGACCTCAAAAATCAAATATCCTCTGCCCGTATTGACAGCATGCGCTTACGCGCAGGCTTAAAACCCCAGGTTACAGGTACAGGCGGAGGTGCATTTTCCCCGGTTATTAATGGATATGGCTATGCCGGAGCAATTACTAATGTGCAGACGCTAAGTGCACTGGTTGGCGTAAATCAGCAGATCATCGGAAGAAACTACCGGAACGGTCAGCTGGCAGCTATTGCGCTGCAACAGGATTCATTGGTAAATGCTTCGCAGCTTTCCATCCAGGACCTTAAAAAAGCAATTATCGGTCAGTATATTACAGCTTATGGCGATCAGCAGCAGGTTAAATTCAATGAGGAAATAATCGAATTACTAAACCAGGAAGAAATGGCGCTGAAGAAACTGACTCAAAGCAACGTTTACCGGCAAAGCGATTACCTGGCTTTTCTGGTTACACTGAAGCAGCAGCAAATACAGCTTATGCAAATTCGCATTCAGTATAAAACTGATTTTGCAACACTTAATTACCTTTCCGGCATTGCGGACACCAGCTCGGTAGAGCTGACTGAGCCTAAAATAGGTATTGCTGTATTGCCCGATATCAGCAACAGTATATTCTTCAGGAAATTTAAACTGGACAGTTTGAGATTAGCCAACAGCAATAGCCTAATTGACTACAGCTACAAACCCAAGGGCAACATCTTTGCAGATGGTGGATATAACACAGATTTTGTGCAACCGGCAAAAAATTTCGGCACAAGCTTCGGATTTAATGTTACCGTTCCTATTTACGACGGCGGACAGCGGAGAATGCAGCATAAAAAGATACAGCTGCAGGAGGAAACGAGGCAATACTACAAGTATTTTTATGCGGCCCAGTACCAGCAGCAAATAGCGCAGATAAAGCAGCAGATCAGCGAAACAGATAAGCTTTTCAGCCAGATAAACGAGCAGATAAAATTCGATGAAACACTGATAAAAGTAGATACACAACTTTTGCAAACCGGCGACCTTAAAATAGCCGATTTGATATTAGCTATCAACAACTACTTAGCTGTGCGAAACCTAAAAACACAAACCATTATCAACAAACTACAACTGATCAATCAGTTAAATTACTGGAACAGGTAACATGAAATTATTAAACAGATATCCGGCCATTAAATGCCTGTTCATAGCGACAGGTGTTTCGTTGTGCCTTGGCTCCTGCAAAAGCAATACTAAAGCCGAGGGCGGTGATGAAGATGCCAACGTAAAAGCGCAAACACCTGTAACAGTTACCACCGTTGATCAGAGCTCACTTACTGATTATATCGACCTGAATGCAACTTCGGTTTTTCAGCAGAAGAACTACATCAAATCAAACGCTAACGGTTACATACAACAAGCTAATGCATTGCCTGGCCATTTTGTAAATAAAGGCGAGGTACTTTTCACCGTAAAAACCAAAGAGGCGCAAGCAATTGGCAACAGCATCAACGTATTAGATACCACATTAAAGTTTTCGGGTGTCAATAAAATAAAGTCTCCCGGACCGGGTTATGTAAGCCAGCTAAACCATCAGACCGGCGACTATGTGCAGGATGGTGAGGCATTGGCCACCATCAGCGATCGTTCCAGTTTTGTATTTGTGATGCAAGTACCTTATGAATTACGCCAATATGTGAAGAGTGGAGAAAATATCGAACTCACTTTACCAGGCGGGCAAACTGTAAGCAGTCATGTAGCATCCTTCATGCCATCAGTTGATACCGTTTCGCAAACCCAGGGCGTGGTCTTAAAAATAAATTCCGGGCAGCAGATACCAGAAAACCTGGTTGCAAAGGCCCGCATCATTAAATCGCAAAAAACCAATTCCATCTCATTGCCAAAATCTGCTATTCTTTCTAACGAGACCCAAACAGAATTTTGGGTAATGAAGCTGATCAATCCTACTACTGCCGTTAAAACTCCAGTGACTAAGGGCATTGAAACCGGCAATAAAGTGGAGATATTGTCGCCCAAGTTTTCAAATCAGGATAAGATTGTTGTAACCGGCAACTATGGCCTTGCTGATACTGCCAAAGTAAAAATTGTACAATAATGGACCGGTTCAGAATAAACAATGATAAGATCGAGAACTTTTTCATCCTGTACAGGAAGCCTATGCTTTTGGTATTGGCCCTGGTTATTATGGGAGGGGTTTATTCTTACACTAAACTGCAAACTTCCCTATTCCCCGAAATAACATTTCCCAAAATAAAAATCATTGCTGACGAAGGTTTGCAGCCTGTAAACAAAATGATGGTTACAGTAACCAAGCCGCTCGAAAATGCTATAAAACAGGTACCTAACCTGGAGACAGTACGTAGTACAACCAGCCGTGGCAGTTGCGAAATATCTGCCTTCATGAGCTGGGATGCAGATATTGATCTGGGCAAACAGCAGATAGAATCACAGATAGCTCAAATACGCAACGACTTACCGCCTGATGTAAATATATCAGTTGAAAGGATGAACCCCTCTATTTTACCAGTAAGCGGCTATACCCTCGAAAGTCATAGCAGATCGCCTATTGAATTAAAGCAGATTGCCACTTTTACAGTAAAACCATTCTTATCGCAGGTAAGCGGTGTATCAGAGATAAGGGTAATCGGCGGGAAATCAAAAGAATACTGGCTGGTGCTGAACCGTCAAAAAATGAGCTCACTCGGCCTGACTCCCGATATAATCAGCAATACGCTTGCCCAAACAAACTTTGTTAAATCAGAAGGTTATTTGTCTGATTACAAAATGCTCTACCTGACAGTTACCGATGCTACGGTTAGTGCCAAGGACCAATTAGAAAACCTGGTTATCAATAATAACAGGAAAAGGGTTATCCGGCTAAAAGATATTGCTGATGTACAAATAAGCGAAGGGATTGAATATACCAAGATTAATGCTAATGGGCATGAGGGGGTGTTAATAGCGGTAATAAAGCAACCGAATACTAACCTGATCTCCCTTTCTACAGACATGGATCAAAAGGTTGCAGCTCTGCAAAGAGTGCTCCCGAAGGATGTGGTTATCAAACCCTATTATGTCCAGGCTGATTTTGTAAACGAATCTGTAAAAAGTGTACGCGATAGCCTGATGATTGGTTTATTATTGGCCATTATCGTAGCTGTTATTTTCTTAAGATCGCTAAAAGCAAGCGCCACCATACTCATCGTCATACCAATTACATTGTGCCTTACCATTATCATACTCAATGTTATTGGTTATACCTTTAATATCATGACACTCGGTGCTATTGCAGCAGCTATCGGGCTGATCATTGACGATGCAATAGTGGTTGTAGAACAGATACACCGTACCCACGAAGAGCACCCGGAGGAGCCAACGCGCCATTTGCTAAAAAAAGCCATTGATTATCTTTTCCCGGCGATGCTGGGCTCATCCATCAGTACCATCGTCATATTTATTCCATTTATACTGATGAGTGGTGTTGCAGGGGCTTATTTTAAAGTAATGACCAATACTATGATCATTACGCTTACCTGCTCGTTCTTTGTTACATGGATAGGATTGCCGGTAATATATTTATTCCTTACGCGCGATCAGCACGGGCATTCTGATGACAAAAAAGAAGAAGTACATGAAGTAAAACGACAAAAGTGGGTGTCGTTCTTTATACTCCGCCCGTTCATGAGCATCATTATTGCATTAGGGTTAATTGCTGTCATTATATTTATTCCACCGTTGCTTGAAACCGGTTTTTTACCCGACATGGACGAAGGGAGCATCGTTTTGGATTACAGCTCCCCACCGGGCACTTCATTGGAAGAAACCGACCGTATGCTGCGGGAGGTGGAAAAATTCATTGTCAGCGAACCGGATGTAGCCGCTTATTCCAGAAGAACGGGTACGCAAATGGGCTTCTTTATTACGGAACCTAACACCGGCGATTATCTGATACAGTTGAAAAAAGATCACAAAAAAACAACTGAAGAAGTAATAAGTGATATCAGAAGTAAAGTTGCGGCCTCCCAGCCTGCGCTAAGGGTAGATTTTGGACAGGTGATAGGCGATATGCTTGGTGACCTGATGAGCTCAACCCAACCGATTGAAGTTAAGGTTTTCGGGAGCGATCAGCATGTTTTACAAAATCTATCAAAGCAAATAGCGGCCCAGGTAAATGCAGTAAAAGGCACTGCCGATGTATTTGACGGTATTGTTATAGCCGGCCCATCCGTCAGTATTATCCCTGATTATGGTAAACTGGCTCAGTACAACCTAAACCCCACTATTCTTCAATCACAGGCCCAGGCTGCTTTGGAAGGCAATGTTGTGGGTAGTCTTTACGAAACGCAGCAATTGGTTCCAATCCGTGCAGTTTATCCCGGCAACCGCTACCTGAGCGTGCAAAATATTAAAGATCTGAATATATTCTTGCCAAATGGCAAACTCATCCCGATCAACCAATTGGCAAACGTAGAATTAAGGCCGGGTGACGCAGAGATAGCCCGTCAGGATTTGCAATCAATGGGTGTGATAACTGCGAGATTAGAAAATAGCGACCTCGGGTCAGTTATGCCGGCTATTCAGAAAAATATTATAAAAAACGTCAATTTCCCACAAGGCTATCACGTTGAATACGGAGGAGCTTATGCAGAGCAACAAAAATCATTTAAAGAACTTTTAATTATTCTGATTACATCAAGTTTGCTGGTGTTTAGTGTGATACTTTTCCTCTTTAAACAATTCAGGGTCGCATTTTTGATCCTTGTCATTGCTGTTTTGGGTATTGGCGGCAGCTTTTTAGCGTTGTATATTACCAAAACCCCATTAAATGTGGGCAGCTATACCGGATTGATCATGATCGTAGGTATTATAGGCGAAAATGCCATTTTCACATTCCTGCAATTTAAACAACGAGCCATCGAAAACTTAAATGAATCGAGAGAGAACAGTGTAGATGAAGCCATCATTTATGCAATTTCCACCAGGCTGCGTCCAAAGCTGATGACAGCCCTCGGAGCAATCATTGCTTTAATGCCTTTAGCGCTGGGTATTGGCGCAGGTGCTCAATTGCATCAGCCATTAGCCATTGCTGTAATAGGCGGATTTTTAATCGCTCTCCCGCTACTGCTTATTGTATTACCAAGTATGCTGAGGATATTATATAGATCGGGAAAATTCCATAATTACAATCACATGTAATAAAAGTGTAAAAAAAACAGTTTTATTATAGAATTAACTTCTATATTTAAAAATTCTATGGTTTAGTTTTTTCTTATAAAACAAGCTGAATCAGCACACCTTATGCAATAATAAACGTTAAAAATAGAAATAAATTTAACTAATTTTTAATAAACGAGAAGGCAAACGAAGCACATGGCAAGAAAGACTGATTTTATCTATTCTACTGAATCTGAACCACATCGCATCCGAACAAAAAAAATCCTCAAGCAATTTCCCGGCTTGAGAAACCTTATAGGTAAAAACCCTAATACCATATTTGCTATAATAGGCCTGGTCCTTTTCCAGGTGGTAGGTGCATACCTGTTACGTGATCAATCCTGGTGGCTCGTTTTTGCTGCAGCTTATTTGTTGGGTGCTTTTGCAGATCATGCTTTATTTGTAATGATACACGAATGCACACATAAGCTATTATTTAAAAACGCAAATGCTAACCGTTGGGCGGCCATGCTTTCAAACTTACCACAGATATTACCAAGTGCTATCTCTTTCGAGAAATATCATATCAAACACCATTCTTTCCAGGGAGTTCATGAATTGGATGCCGATCTGCCCAACAAATGGGAAGCAAAACTGATCAGCAATTCATTTTTAGGTAAAGCGTTATGGCTGTTGTTCTTCCCGATATTTCAAATATTCCGTTTATCACGTTTGCGCGAGATACATCCGGTTGACGGATGGATCATCACTAACTTCTTGTTACAAGCAGCGTTTACTGCCGCTATATGGTATTTTATGGGATTTCATGCTATAGGCTTCTTGTTTTTAAGCTTTTGGTTTTCAGTAGGACTGCACCCGCTTGGTGCACGCTGGATACAGGAGCATTATTTAACCCACAGTTTAGAGCAGGAGACTTACAGCTATTATGGCTCGTGGAATACTGTTGCCTTTAATGTAGGGTTCCATAATGAGCATCATGATTTCCCTTCGGTACCATGGAATAAGTTGCCGGAAATCAGGAAAGCTGCACCGGAATATTACGATACACTTTACTATCACACCTCGTGGACCAAATTATTTTTCCAATTCTTGTTTGACCGTGAGATATCTCTTTTTAACCGGATACTGCGTAAAGAAAGAGGTAAAGTAGCACTTACAGACGTTTCAAAACCTGATGCAGAAATGCATGAGGTAAAAGAACAAGAAATGGAAATAAAAGCATAATTTAGACGCCATTATTTTTACCCCTATTAATTGACTATGCATAGTCTACGTACCCTGTTTTCGACGCATGAGGATGCCGCACAAATCATCCTTTATGCAGTTGTTATCACATCTTTGTGGCTTGCCGAATTAGTAATTTCGGCCGATGGCATAAAATCTAAGTTTAAGCATTCATCGGTTAACCTGGCCTTTATTTTCACAGCTTTGCCGGTGCAGCTTTCGCTAACAACTTTTATTATTATCATTTGCAAGTGGTCCAATCTCCACCATTGGGGGTTACTTAACCTGATTCACTGGCATACCAAAGGCTGGTTATACTACATTGTTGCATTTGTTTTGCTTGATCTGTGCGAATATACCTATCATGTGATCATGCATAAAATAGACGCATTGTGGAAATTTCACCTGGTGCACCATAGCGATTTGAAAGTGGATGTTTCTACTACCACAAGAGAGCATCCCGGAGAAACCTTCGTTCGCACTTGCTTCCTCATACTTTGGGTAACCATACTCGGTCCTGTGATCGGTGTGCTCATCATCAGACAGATATTCCAATCGTTCTCTAACATCGTTGCGCATACCGAGTTTCGCCTTTCTGACAGAGCTAACAAAATTATCGGACTGATATTTATCACCCCGAACCTTCACCATGTTCACCATCATTACAGACTACCATATACCGATTGCAATTATGGCGATGTACTAAGCATCTGGGATAGATTGTTTGGCACATTTGAGGAATTGGATAGAGAAGATACCTGCTTTGGTATCGATACGCATATGGATGAAAAGATCAACGGAAGATTTCTGAACATCGTTAAGATCCCTTTCCAAAAGCTCGAACGCAAAAAATACCACGACGACGTTTTATAATCACACTAATTATGCGGATTGACAGGAGACTTGTTCTGCTGATCGCTATTGTCGTTATAGCTGTAACGAACGCACACGCCCAGGTTGAAGATATTTCTTCTAGGTTCTATTTTCCGGGTTCGCTTGGACTCGGTTTTCCATTGACGAACAGCCACACCCATTTAAATGACGGGTTGACAATAAACACTGCCATTGAATATCGTCCCACTTACAGCAACGATATTTTTTTCAGAATTGATTATGATGCCCTAAATAACAACTACACCAGTTATAAACAATCCATCCCCACCAATATTGTACAAGGAAAACTATCTACAGATTTTGTGATCGCAGGTGTTGGTTACCGCAGGAATTTTGGAAAATGGAGCGTATATGGTGTTCTGCAGCCGGGACTAGGGATACATTCATTTAACCTGGCAGTAAACACTCCAAATGGCGTAATGCTGCGCACTATTTCCAATTCGCGGACAGCCTTAAAAGCAGATGCCGGGATTGAATATTACATCACTCACCATTTCGCCGCGGTTTTTGACCCTGCATTTTATAAAATATTCTCGCACAGCGGCTTTAATACGTCGCATTCGCAATTCGGTGCCTTCAATATTGGTATTACTACGACCATTTTTTGATAAAATTTTTAGCATTTATACTTGTATTTTTAAAATTAGTTTTATTATATTTGCTAATATATTTAGCATTATGAATAGAATAACAACAGCGGAGCAGCTAATCATTTTTAGCCGTTACTTAGGTCAGCAGGTGGTGATCAGGAGCTTATTGAATGATGATAACGAAGTTATAGGCACCCTAAAAGGCATAAGGCAAAATGCTTTGCTGGTTGATATTGATGAGGTAAACCGCTGGATACCGCTGAACGATAATTTCAATATCTGTGAAGTCAGGTTGTTATTAAAACCCTTAAAAAAGCTAACTACTTCTATTATTAATACCGCTAATAGCTTGCCTGTGCAGGCTTTCATTACCCCGTATTATCAGCAATTAGGATTTGATATGCCGGTATTTATTTCTCCCGACCACAGTTGTAATTGCAAATATGTGTATGAGCTTGACCTGGCAGATTACCGCACTTCTGCCGAAATACTGAGCGGCCAGTGCCCGGCAGTGATGGTCCGCTGAGTGTAATTAAATTTTCTATTGTAAAACATATACCCTACCTCTACCGTTCTAAACCGGATCAGGCAAAGTTTCAGTTTAATGTTCTTTTGTCTGATCTTTGCGTTTAGAATTTAAATGAGCCGTTCAAAAAAAATAAAGATCATATTACCCATTGTGATCACCCTGTTTTTGGGTGCATATGCTGAGCACAGACATGTTCAGCATAAGCTGAACATCACCGGTCATTTGCAAAACAAGCAGATGGACGAAATATCGGGCATAGCGGCGTCGGCTATTCATGAAGGCATTTTTTTTGTACATAATGATAGCGGCGATACCAGTCGTTTTTTTGCCATTACGCCGCAGGGAAACATTAAATCGGTAATCTATTATAAAGGCGATACGAAAGAAAAGCAAGGCGTGCGCGATGTTGAGGATATAGCTGTAGGCCCGGGCCCGGTAAAAGGCAAAAGTTATGTATACATGGGCGATATTGGTGATAACGACGCCTGGAGAAAATACATTACCGTTTACCGTATTGAGGAGCAAAAATCATGGCTCAGGAAGGATAGCGTTATGCAAGCGAATGCTGTTCCGGTACATTTAAGATACCCCGATGGCCCTCGTGATGCGGAAACCTTGATGATCGATCCAATTGAAAAACTAATCTATATCGTCTCCAAACGCACAGATTCAGTTGCTGTATATACTTCTCCGTTAAGCTTCAAACCTAATGATACTGTAACGCTTACCAAACGCTGCAAGCTGTATTTCAGTGGATTTCGTCCGTTTAAATGGATCACTGCCGGAGATATTTCAAGGGATGGGCAACAGGTATTACTAAAGGACTATGTAAAGGTTTATTACTGGAAACGCAATGGCAACGAACCACTATGGCAAACGATGCAGCGGAAACCGGGAGAATTACCCTACCAACAGGAAAAACAGGGCGAGGCCATCGGCTTTACATTGGATGGTAAGGGATATTATACCATCAGCGAAGGCGTCTTTGCTCCTATCTATTACTACAACGTACCGGAAAAATAATTTTCCAAAAAGCAAGCAACATCTTTTTATCTATCTCATCTTATAAATATTAACGGACACCTGCTGTTCGCTAATGATACATCTATTTTGACATAAATCACCGTAAGCGACTTGCAATCAAATAATTACCAAATCGGCACAATTTTTTATAGTAACCATACATCACCATTCACAAATATGAAAAGATATATCTACTGCCTTGCCTTCCTAATACCAACTTGCCTATCTGCTTTCAGCCAGGAAAAACAATTAACGGAACTATCAAAAGACTATGGAATTCCCGGCATGCAACTGGTTTGCATCAAGGGTAATAAAACTCAAAACTTAAACCTTGGGGTTATCAGCAAAGGATCGGATAAAAAAGTTACTTCGAATACGGTTTTCGAAGCGGCATCATTAAGCAAATGCGTATTCTCTTATATTGTAATGCGTTTGTATGACCGCGGTGTTATCGATTTGGATAAATCCCTGATGGACTATATGGGAAACTATGACCGTTTTGAGTCTAATGACCCGCGCTACGCTAAAATAACAGCCAGGATGGTTTTACGCCACACCACAGGCTTGCCGAACTGGGGTGACGACAAATCTGCTAAGCTTATTTTCACGCCGGACAGCACTTTTTCCTATTCGGGCGAAGGGTTTCAATACCTGCAGCATGTGGCCGAAAAACTGACCAATAAATCACTAAATGAACTGGCTGATCAGGAAGTATTTACACCACTTGGCATGAACAACTCGAGCTATGAATGGACCAGTAAATTTGATACGCTGGCAGCATTTGGTAATAGCCCCGATGCGGTAAAAAGACATAAAAACCAAATGGCAGCAGCCAGTCTGCTCACCTGCGCACACGACTATGCACTTTTTTTGCGCGCACTGATAAACGGTGTTGGATTAAAACCCGAAACACAAAAGATGATGTTCGCCACAGCATCAAATGCCGATTGGTTTAGGCATAATATTGACGCGGAAACCAAAAAACATATCACATGGGGCCTCGGCGTTGGCCTGCAGGAAAATGAAACCGGGAAATGGATATGGCATTGGGGCGACAATGGTGATTTCAAAGCATTTTATATCGCTAACCCTGAAAAAAAAGAAATACTGGTTTACTTTACTTACTGCACATGGGGTTTGCATATCACCACAGATGTTTTAAATACTTTCTTCCCCAAACAGACCTGGTGGCCATGCCTTTGGACCGGCTATCAATTTCATGAATTGAAAAGAATGGAAGCCTTTATGGCAAGGCTGAAGAAACAGGGCTATGACCATGCTACCGAAATAGCGGATGAAATGAAGCAAAAGGACAGCGGCTTTAATTTACCTGAAGATGATGTTAATGACCTCGGTTTCATCCTCATCCGCGACAATAAGAAAAAGGAAGCTGTAGAAGTATTCAAATTCAACCTGACAAAGTTTCCAAACAGCGCCAATTCCTATGATAGTTTGGGGGAAGGTTATGAGGCTGTTGGTGAAAAAGAATTAGCCGTTAGAAATTTTAAAAAAGCCGTTGAGCTGAATCCGAAGAATACTTATGCGGCGGATAGGATTAAAGAGTTGGAAAAGGCTGGGAAGTAAGTTAGCACATCATGCGGAAAAATTACTTAACTTAGTAACAACAAACCTTTTCGCATGACTGATCAGTTAAAAAAAGACCTAAGAACAATATTAGAAGTCTCTGCATATTTGCTGACGTGTTTCAGTATGTGGTTTATAAATGATATCCCTTATGTAAGCTATTTGTTTCTTTTAGTCTGGATTGGATTGATATTTTATCTGATTAATGAACGAATACAATATCGGCGCGGCAAACGAGCCGATATAATTTGGCTTCCTACGCAGAATGACAACAGTTCAATGATGGGCTATGTATCGGCCGGAGTATTATTACTGGCATTTTCATTAATCGGCGACTTCGCATTCGGCATAAAAACCATGTACGCTATTCTCGGTTTTGTTACTGGACTAGTTGCAATACTGATAGGCATTATTAATACGCCAGCAGGGTGGATAAGACTCGACCAAAATCTTTTATCGGCCTTTAATTTTGATTATCAGGAGAAATTTGATCAAAAGAAAATAGACATCAGGCAAATAAAGGAAATCGTGTTGAGAAATGATACAATCTCTTTTATCAATATTTACCGTGAGCATAAAAAAACAACTTTACTAAATCTGGATCCTTCCTCTGCTGAACAACTCAGAGAGTTTTCCAGCAAAAATCTCCCTAAAGAAGTTATTTATATCAATGAAGTGCAATAGATTATTATTGAAACCTATCCACCGCAAACGGAGTAATATTCATCTCCGTCAATTGCCCGTTCAATACCTGGCTGATGATCTTACCAGTTGCCGGACCAAGGCCTAAACCGATCATAGCATGACCGGTGGCAACTGCCAGGTTCTGGTATTTGTTGGATAAGCCGATATAAGGCATACCATCGGGTGATACCGGGCGGAAACCAAACCAGATATCTTTTTGCTGCGGCATTTCTGGTTTGAAGTTCGGGAGGTATTTCGGCACCGATTCGACAATACCCTGCACCCGGCTCATATTGATGTTGTTATTAATCTTACCCACTTCCATTGTTCCGCCGTAACGTATGCTGCCATTCATTGGGGTAATAGCCACGCGCGCTTCACATAATATGGATGGAATGGTCATTTGCTTAGATTCTTCCTGAGGTACCATAAATGAATAACCTTTCCCTGGCATTAAAGGCACTTTCAAACCAGCTAGCCGCGCAATGCCAGGCGACCATGCACCACCCGCTACTACGTAGGCATCCCCTTTAAACTCTTTGTCTTTACTGTTTACCGACGTGATTTTACCTGCCTCATGTAATATCTTAACAATCTCCGTATTGCGGTAGATAGTTACCCCTTTCGCATTCTCGATATATTTTATCAATCCGCGCATCAGTTTATTGGGATACAAATGCGCATCGCAATGGTAATGTACAGCGCCTAAAATATCCATCTCCACACCGGGCTGTAACTGGCGGCATTCTTCCGGACTAAGGTATTGAGCATCAAGCCCGAGATTGATAGCCTGTTCGGCCATATGCTTTTCTTCCTCCACAAACTTTGGAGTTTTAAAAAGCATCAATATGCCTCTATCCTGCAAACCAAAATCAATTTTCGAGTCTTTCTCGAATTCCTGAAAAAGCAACTTACTCATTACAGAGATATCGCGCAATGCGCCTGCCGAACGGTCGACATGCTTGCGGGTGGCGCTTTTCAGGAATTTCAGCCCCCAGCCGATAAGCTCAGGATTAAGCGATGGTTTTACATAGAACGGGCTTTTACTATCAAACATCCAGCGGATGCCCTGTTCTATCATACCTGGCGCCGCCAATGGTATAAAATGGCTCGGAGTGATCATCCCCGCATTGCCATACGAACAATTGTCGGACAGATCGCCCTGATCTATTATATCAACTTCCCAACCTGATTTATTAAGGTAGTACGCGGAAAATAACCCGATCACACCACCGCCTATGATAACTGCTTTACTCATTTTTAATATCTATTCTACCTTAACGTCATTGCGAGGAACAAAGCAATTCCCGACTTTGCAGATCGGTCGTGCAAATTCATCACCGTTCTATTTGCCCCGTATAGTTTGGGATTGCTTCGTTCCTCGCAATGACGCCTGGCTATTTTTTTATATCACCTGGAATCCATAGGCATACGGATCCTCATCATCAATTTTTATGGTATTGTAACCATAAACCCGTGCCCATCCTTCAATGCTTGGGATAATACCCGGTTTACCGCCCACCTGCACTTCGTCCTCTACCCTTCCGATAAACTGGCTTCCAATGATGCTTTCATGTATAAACTGATCGCCTTTTTTAAGTTTTCCTTTGGCATGCCATTGTGCCATCCGGGCCGAGGTACCGGTTCCACAAGGAGAACGGTCGATGGCCTTATCACCATAAAACACGGCGTTACGTGCAGTTGCTTCGGACGATATGGTTTTGCCCGCCCACAAAACGTGGGTGCAAGTATTAATTGTCGGATTATCGGGATGCACAAAAGTATATTTCTCGTTAATACGCTGACGGATCACCCGGCTCCAGGAGATCAATTGATCGGCGCCATAGTTTTCCAGCCCTTTAAAGTTAGGCTGCGGATCAACTATGGCATAAAAATTACCACCGTAGCTAACATCAAAAGTCAGCGTGCCTAAATCAGGGCATTCGACGTCAAGGTTCTCAGCAGCAAGATAAGCAGGAACATTAGTCAGTTTAACCGATTTTACTTTTTGTCCTTCCTGTTTATATTCTATCAACACTAAACCGGCAGGCGCTTCCATGCGCACAATGCCCCTGGTTTTAGGAATGATTAATCCTTCTTCAATTGCTATTGTAATCGTACCGATGGTACCGTGTCCACACATAGGCAAACAGCCACTGGTCTCGATAAACAATACAGCCACATCATTCTTTAGGTCATGGGGCGGATATAAAATACTTCCCGACATCATATCGTGCCCGCGTGGTTCAAACATCAGGCCTTTGCGTATCCAGTCATATTCTTTCAGAAAATGCTGGCGTTTATCGCTCATGTTCTCACCATTCAGATTCGGCCCACCACCAGCTACAAGCCTAACCGGGTTGCCGCAAGTGTGTGCATCTATACAAAAAAAAGTCTTACTTGACATTCTATTTAGTTGTGAGTGGTGAGTAGTGAGTGGTGAGTTATTCATCAAACTCAAAACTCACTACTCAAAACTTATTATTCCTTAGTCCATTTATTATCAACCAAACGCCATATTTCAAGCGGGTTGTTGTCTTTTAATTCATCGGGCAGCAGATCTTGTGCCCAGTTTTGCCAGCTTACAGGGCGTACAAAGCGTTTGATAGCTCCGGTGCCCACCGAGGTAAAACGGCCATCTGATGTAGCTGGAAACGGTCCGCCATGCTGCATGGATGGTACTACCTCAACACCTGTCGGCACGTTATTCATGATCACACGGCCTGCAATTTTAGTCAGGTTTTGGATCAGTGTTTTATGTTTAGGCAGATCAGTTTCATCAGCTACAATGCTTGCTGTCAATTGCCCATGTAACGCGTTTAAAACTTGTTGAACCTGTACTTCATAATCTGCCTCAATCAACAAAGAATACGGGCCAAAAACCTCATCCTTTAGTTTGGGGTTAACCAAAAATGATGAAGCACTTACTGTGGCTACCAACGGTTGCGCCTGATTCACTTTATCGCTATTTAGATCCCCGCGACTAATTACCGAAACGCCTTGTTCTGCCAACATTTCTTCGGACAGGCTCGCGTAATTTTTGCACATACCTGGCGTGAGCATGGTAGCCGAGCTTATTTTGGCAATCGCATCACTTAATGCATTTTTGAACTTCTTTAATGAGTCGGATTTTATCGCAATCAGTAAACCTGGATTGGTACAAAACTGTCCTGCTCCCAAAGTGATAGAAGCAGCATACTGTTCGGCTATCTCCTGGTAACGATTTTCCAAAGCATCAGGCAATATGATCACCGGGTTAATACTACCCATTTCGGCAAATACCGGAATAGGTTCCTCGCGTTGTTGAGCGAGTTTTACTAAGGCCATTCCGCCTTTATAAGAACCTGTAAAGGTGACGATCTTCGTCTTTGGATGTTTTACCAAAGCCTCACCAATAGCGTATCCGTCGTCGTAAAGGATGGAGAATACACCTTCAGGCAAATTGTGCTTTTCGGCAGCCTTTTTAATAGCCGATGCAACCAACGCGCTTGTACCGGGATGTGCCGGATGTGCCTTTACAATCACCGGGCAACCAGCAGCTAAAGCCGAAGCTGTATCCCCGCCTGCTACAGAAAATGCCAGTGGAAAATTACTTGCTCCAAATATCACTGCCGGGCCAACAGGTATTAACATTTTACGGATATCGGGACGGGGCGCAGGTTTTCTTTCGGGCAAAGCGTTGTCAATAACTGCTTCCACCCACGAACCTTCCTCTACCAGATCGGCAAACATGCATAGCTGACCGGTTGTACGTCCGCGTTCACCCTGTAAACGGGCTTGAGGCAAACCACTCTCGGCCATAGCGCGTTCTATCAACTCATCTCCCAGAGCGTTGATCTCATCAGCTATACTGCGCAAAAAGTCCGCTTTACTTTTCTTATCGATGTAACGATAGATATCCGCTGCTTTTTCGGCCAGATCTAATGCTGTATCAACATCGGTTGGTGATGCTATTTGAAATTCACCGGGCAATTCATTTCCTGACGATGGCTCGATCGCCTGAAATGTTTTGTCCCCTGTTTTATATTTATAACCTACCAGGTTTTGTGTTTCCATAATGCTAATTTATGCCTAAAAGATAAACTACGACAATGAGTTTGAACTCAGTCGCTGTTTAATTTTATGCTAATTGTGCTGACTCAATTCTTCCCCAACTGCCTTCGGGCAACACCGGGCGAATCGCTAATGCATCATTAATAGTTTTCAGCACTTTTTCGCGCTCAACTCCTTCAACTTTCAAGCGTGGTGCACGCACATTTTCAGTACCGATACCGGTAGCTACTTCTGCCAGCTTAATGTACTGTACCAGTTTTGGATGGATATCCAGTTCCAGAACCGGCAAGAACCAACGATAAATGGCTAAAGCCTCGCTGATGCGGTTTGCTTTTACTAAACGATAGATAGCAACTGTTTCTCTAGGGAAAGCATCCACCAAACCAGCTACCCAGCCGTCAGCACCCATTACCAGGCTTTCCATAGCCAATGGGTCAACGCCGGTCATGATCTTAAAACGATCTCCAAAGCGATTGATCATCCTGGTAACATTAGAAATATCTCTTGTTGATTCTTTTACTGCCTGTATGTTATCATATTTTGCCAACTCCTCAAACATGTCCAATGTTACCTCTATCTTATAATCCACCGGATTGTTGTAGATCATGATAGGAAGCAGTGTGCTTTTAGCTACCGCAGTTAAAAAAGCTAGTGTTTCGCCATCATCCGCTTTGTAGCGCATCGGTGGCAGCAGCATCAACCCGCTGGCACCATATTCCAAAGCCTTTTGTGCACAGGCTACTGCAGCTTTAGTTGTTTGTTCGGCAATGTTCAGTAATACAGGAACTTTTCCGTCTACAAACTCAACTGTGTGCTTTAATAAAGCGAATTTTTCTTCCTCGCTTAAAACGCTTGCTTCGCCTAACGAGCCGCCTAAAATAAGGCCGTCTACACCTGCTTCTAATTGCGCATTGATATTATGATCAAATGCTTCGAAATCAAGCTCATCATTATCTGTGAACTTGGTTGTAACCGCGGGGAATACCCCTTTCCATTCAAATTTCATACTGTTATTTAAAATGAACTAATTCGTTCTGTTTATTTGTTCTTCACTTGGCAGATTATTCTGATACCCGATATTGCACACCTGTAGCCCCTCCCCTCGCTATGCAGAAGAAGAGTTGGTAATTTTACTTCGCTACCAGGTCTACATATTTTACTTGTTCAGGGAACCAAACTATCATTTCTCCTTTGCCGCGATTGGCCCATGAATAATACGGGATGGCGGTCAGTGTTGCAGCTTGTGTATTTATACTTTGCCCGGAAGGGTCTACATTAATGCTTTTCACATCGGCTTTCAACACCATTACGCCGTTTAACAGGTCGTGCTCATATTGCGTTTTGAAAACAACATCTTTTGGTACAATCAGGTTACTGGCCAACCCATTGTTATCTTTCCATTCGGCGCAATACATGATCGGGCCGCGCTGCAAAGCAATCTTACCAATATCCTCAGGCACACTGGCATTGGCCACTACACGACGCACATCCATCGGCAGGTTCACTTCCACATTATCGTTCTTTTTCCATTTTCTGCTGATCACTGCATATCCTTTTTCAATCTTGTAATTCACCGGCATGCCGTTCACTTTTATTTCAACTCCCTGGGCTGATTTCTTTTGGTAGCTGTACAGGTCCGAAGGAATTGCTTCATTCTGCGCCCATCCCGGGATACGGATTCTCAGGTCCATATCCATTTTTTGCGCCGGATCAACAGTGAATTTCAGGCCGCCATCCCATGGATAATTATTTTCCTGCGTGATCTTTACTGCTTTGTTGTTTATTGTAAGATTTCCAACTCCGCTAATAAAAAGGTTAATATACAAGGCATTACCTTTTTCAGCATACATATAACCTGGTATCGATGGCACCAGCCTCGCCACATTGGTTGGGCAGCAGGAGCAGGTAAACCAGCCTGAGCGTACAGGCTCTGTATCCGATCCTAAAAAGTTGTTTTTTATCTGCATGGCATTGGTGTAGAAGAATGACTTTCCATCCAAACCAACACCTGATATCAAACCATTATAAAGGGTTTTTTCCAGCACATCAATATACTTGCTATCACCATGCAGTAGGAACATCCGCTGGTTCCAGAACACGTTGCCAATTGCCGCGCAGGTTTCGTTATAAGCAGTAGCATTGGGTAATTCATAGTTATCACCAAAGCGTTCCCCATCTCCTACTGCTCCAATGCTACCCTGCACATACATCTTCTTAGTGACCATGTTTTCCCAAATCTTATCAATTGCTTTCAGATAAGCAGTATCGCCGGTAAGCGCAGCTACGTCAGTCATTCCCGAGTAGAGATACATTGCACGCACTGCATGCCCTTCAGCTTCGGTCTGGTCAACTACTGGCTTATCATCCTGCCAATACATCCCATTTTCCCATTCACTTTTGCTCTTGCTATTATATTCCTTGTGACCACGCTGATCGATAAAGAATTTAGCCAATGTCAAATATTCTGTTTTGCCTGTTGCACGATACATTTTCACCAACCCCATTTCCACAATTTCGTGGCCCGGAGCTACATGTCTTTTATCCGGCCCGAAAGTACGCACCAAAAGATCGGCATTTTTAATAGCAATGTTCAGGAAATTACGTTTACCGGTTGCCATGTAGTGCGCCACAGCAGCCTCATACATATGGCCGCAGTTATATAACTCGTGGCTCATATTCTGCTCGTTCACCCAACGCTCAGCTCCGGCCCATGGACCGGGATGCAGTGGGTCGATAGTACGTGCAGTATATAAATAACCATCCGGTTCCTGCGCCTTACCAACAATAGTAATCAGCGAATCCAGATAGGCTGACAATTTAGGATCAGGATGCTCTGCTAATGAATAAGATGCACCTTCAACAGTTTTGTAAATATCGGTATCATCAAAAGGATACACGGTGCAGAATTTGCCCTTATGCTCGGCCGCCATTATAAAATTCTTCACACGGCCCGTGCTATCGCACCGTTTAAACGATGCAGGAATAGTAACAATACGATTAGTTTCAATACGCGACGTCCAAAACTGATCAGTGAGTTTTACACTAGTAAACGGAACCGGTTGAATAGGATAATCCGGATGCTGGGCAAAAGCTGCAATACTGCAGCAGGTTAATATTAATGTGCTTATTCTCTTCATTTAGGTGGCAATTAACAATGGTTCAAAGTTACAATCTCTAACCTTTAAATGTAAACAGGATATTTACCCGATACTACCCATATTTTAACTATGATAAAGTATTTACAGAGGCAATGCTGATAAAATAATAGCATAGTTTTAGCATTTTCACTTATTATCCCTCCATAAACGAAAATTGTTGAACGGCAAAAAACCATTATTAACATTAACTTAACATTACAACAACAATCAGTTAATCTTTAACCGATACTTTTGTAATAGATAATCAAAGTTGTTCCCACTAAAAATCAACGATCATGAAAAATCACATTCACAGCGAGAAAGAGCAAAAGGAGGAAAAATTAGTTCAGGAGAATCACAACGATGATTATTGGACAAAAAAATATGATATTTCTGCTGAAGAATTAAAAGGCACAGGAAATATCGATCTTTCTACTCTTATAATTAAAGCTGGTATAAAACGTAAAACTTTCCAAACAGCTTAATCACTACGATATTATATTTATTATGAAAAACGGATGGCCTTATAAAGGCGTCCGTTTTTTT